>ERZ1034687.58-NODE-58-length-64570-cov-8.047245_pt1 | contig 64570 bp, 104 predicted proteins | sample MGYA00520704_ERZ1034687 | MGnify/ENA primary metagenome ERZ1034687 (study PRJEB33766, sample SAMN09781762) | gut metagenome | biome: gut microbiome | host: Homo sapiens | place: Madagascar | study: EMG produced TPA metagenomics assembly of the PRJNA485056 data set... | reverse complement strand
CATCGTATCGCGGCAGGTTGCGATAACTTCTTTCGTATCACTCATTACCGATACTCCTTTCCGGTGGTCTTGTCCCTCAGCGGGATGCGGCCTATGATCTCAAAACCTGCGATGTCGGCCATCTGGCGCAGCAGCGGCACAAGGCTCCCGATTCTGTCAAGGCGGACGGCCTCTTTCTGGCGCTCGTCCTTGTTGATGTTGCGCATAGCTGCGGCCGGGGTCGGGTCGGCGTAGTGCTCGGCGTTCCGGCCTATGTTTTCTTTGCTCATATTCAAGCTCCAGTCTCCAGCAGGTTCACAGCGTCGGTCTTGAACTCCGGCAGGACGTTCAGCGGCATCACAATGTGTTTGAGAAACACATTTGCATCAATCAACCGTTTATTGCTCATAGCTCGCCTCCTGTAAAATCCTCAATGCACATCTGGGTGGCCTGTTCTGGAACATCTTCCCAGCCGATACCGATGTAGTCCAGCACGCGCCCCCAGCCGTACCAATTGCCGTTTTCATCGCGGCAGACATGCTTCATCCAGAACTCCCACTCTTTGAGGTTCGTCTCGCGCAGAACATCGAACCGGTGTGGTCTGCCCTCGATGTGGATGCCAAAACCGCACATAGTGCAGCCGGTGCGCTGCGCCTTGCTGGTGTACAGCTTGCCGTCTCTATCCTTTGCAATCTCACCGTATTCGGATGGCACAGGCACGTCAAGGTCAAGCGCAAGTTGCAAAATATCCTGCCGGTCAAAGATAGCAAAAGGTGCGCTACGGGTGGTGGTCTTGCCAAAGTAGTTGCAGCCGTGCATTTTGAGGCTTTTCTCACGCCGTCCACCCTCGCTGGCCATAAGGCCCATGTAAGGCACACTGTTGTGTTCCCGCGCCCAGTCGTTGCAGGGCTTTTCCTTGAGGTAATAGCAGCACCGGTCGGATACCTTGAACGGAGCGGCTTTATAGCCCAGAGCCGCTCCTTCCGCATCAGCTCCGCCGAAAAGTTCGAGCCACTTCTGGGGAAGTTTCATCCGGGAATTTTTCTGCCAGCCGCCATATTCGCCGGTCTCGCCGGTGATGATCGCATGGCGCACGGTGGCGTTTTGCTCAGTCGGGTTTTGCAACAGCATGATCTTGCCCGCCTTTTCTTTGCTGATGACCGGCCAGCCAAATTCCTGCAAGACCTGCACCTTGCTTTTCAGCGGCTTCAGGAACACGAAGGACGGCGCTTCGCCCTCGCCCATCCAGTCTTTGTATTCGGTCTGCATCTCGGCCGCGATCTGCTTGTGCACCTGCTGTACGCCCTTGCCCTCCAGCGAAGAGCAGGACACGCAGGTGACAGGCAGCCCGATGCTCTCCAAAAAGTAATGTAGCGTGATGGAATCCAGACCACCCACAGACAGGTGTACGCCCTTTCCGTGCTCCATCGCCCAGTAATAGAACGCCTCGGCCATTTCCTGCGCATGCACAATCTTTCGCTTGTGCTCCCACTTTTGCATTGTCTGAAAACGCTCAATGTTCTCCAAAGAGCTGTTCTCCTCCATAATTTCCTGTACGGTTTTCATTTGTCTCCTTCATTTGCGCCCAAATAGCGCTTTTGGCCCCGCTCATGGTGTGGGTCATATCGTAGACGTAGTCCAGCTCGGCTTTGTGCGGCTGTTGCCATGCTTTGAACCGCTCGCATTGGTCGTGGCAGCCGGGCTTCCGGTCCGGGCAGCCATTGCAGGTCGGGTTGGTCATCGGACCGCTTCCATCCGAACTGGCTCGAACTCATCAAATTCCGGGTAATACCTTCTGGCCATCTCCACAGCCTTGTGCTCAGCGTCCTTCTCGTTGGCCGCCTGCACATTATCCCAGCAGTGGAGGTCTGTGCCGCCCTCGTTGCGGCACTCCACCAAAACCCTGAACTTACCCATTGGCTGCCTCCAGTCTGGCCGGGGTGGTCCCGGCTCTCAGGCGGGCAGCCTCCCTCGGCGTAGTAGAAATATCACCCTGCGCCTGCTTCAGGAACTCCACCCGGCGGTATGTAAGGTCAGGCGTTCGGGCCAGCTCTTCCAGCCCTCCCACGCTGCCTGCGTACTTCTTGGCTGCCGGGGGCAGGCTCTCGAACAGCTTCTTCAGCTCTTCTGTGCCATCGCTCCGCATCAGACCGCCGCGTTCGTCTATCCCTACCACCATCGGCCAGTTGCGCCAGCTGATGTACTTCTGCGCCTTATGGGCGGCATCTGCCAGAGCGGACCACTCAGCATCCGGGTTGATGGTCTGCGAAAGCTGCTTAAAGATATCGGCCACGGTGATTGGATAGACACATACCCTGTTCGCGGCCAGAAAAGCCCTTTTGACCACCTCGCCGGGATAGTCCCGGAACTGGTACGTCCAGACATCCAGCATGATCTCCATCTCGGCATCGGTCAGGGGTTTCGAGCCGAGCTTATACAGAACGAAGTTCATCTGGATGAGCTTTGCAGCATCTTCTTTTGTCACGGTTCAAACCCTCTTTCCTTGTCCATCTTTGCCAGTACGCGGTCGAGCTGGCTTCCCACATCCTCAGCAGGCTTCCGGGCGTTTCCAGCCCGGTTGCCTTGTTGCTGGCGGCTCTGCCACTGCTCATCGCTTGCGGCCACGCCTGCGGGGTTTTTGATGCCGTCACGCTTCCAGCCACGCAAAGTGCCATCGACATACGTCCAGTTCCGTTTTCCTGCCTCAGCAGCCCGGTCAATGGCCAGCAGAATCATCTCAGTGCTGAACGTCTCCCTCCAACTCTTGACCTTGTAGCAGACAGACGGCGGCAAATCTCCAAACACCTCTTTGAAGTGACTTGCAATTTTTGCGAGGTCGGCATCCAAATCGTGCTCCGCAGTAGTAGCAGTAGTAGATATATCTGATACGTTAGTATCAGAGTAATCTTTAATTTTTAATATTGGGGGGCTATGGGTTTCCGTGGGTTCCCCATGGGTTGCCATGGGTTTTTCAGAAAACCCATCGGTTTTTTCGGTTTCTTTTGAAAACCCATCGGTTTCTTTGGGTTTTCTTGGCCTTCCACCTTTGCGCCCATTTTCACGGTTCACCAAGACGGTGTGGCGGTAAAACTCGATATTATCATCCATAGCTTTGCGCTGAGATTCAAAGGCAAGCAGCTCAATATCTGACAAGCCTTCCGGATCGGCTCCACTCTCCACATAGTCCTTCATGGCATTGATAACATGACGAAACTCTGCATCGGGCAGAATATTCAGCAGCTTAAAGGATGTGAACAGCAGCAGCAATCCCTTTGGGCGAATGTCCTCAGTTTCGCCACCCATCGGCCCACCTCCTTTCTCCGGTTATAGGAATCAGAACGGGAGGTCATCAGCATCGTCATTGATAATGCGGTCAGCATCATCGGCATACTGCTGGGCAACGGGGGCAGGCTGAGAAGCTACCGGGGCTGGTTCTGCATCAAAAGGCGTGGGGCTTTCCTCCTCGGCAAAGCCATCAGTGGCAGCTGCGGCAGGCTCTCCAGCAGGGGCCGCCGGCTGCATCAGGTCAATGGCCATCTGCACCCATCTGGCATTGACAAGGCCGCCAACGACCACCCCGTCAACATCCAGAAGGCTCCAGTACGTCTTGCCGTTGGCCTCCCGGCTTTTCAGCTCCTTACCGCAGACCTCCACAAAGTCGCCCTTCTGCAACAGGCCGTCCCACTGGTCGAGATTCTTCCAAAGGCAGCACTCCACAAACACACTGTTCCATTTGCCAGATTCGTCCTTTACGCTGTGGGCCTTCACGCTCAGGCTCAGGAAGGAGTTGCCGCTTTTGGTTTCCTTCATTTCGGGGTCACGGGTCAGGGTTCCGGTAACTTTCGTTCCGGTGCTGGTCTTGATAATCACTGCTCATCGCCTCCAGTTCCAGCATTTGCAAAGGGGTCGCCCTCAACTTCGTCAGCTTCAACGGCCAGCGGTGCAGGCTCTTCCTTCTTGGGCTTCTGGATGCGGCGGCGGGGAGGAACAGTGCCAGCGGCATCAGCTTCCACGGCAGACAGCTCACGGAAGTCGGCCTCTGCATCAACAGGAACTTCGCTCTCGTCAATCAGGCCGCCAAAGGTAGCAGGGAAGGCTTCACGCAGGGTATGAACCAGAGCAACCTTGCGAATCATAGTCGCAGGCTTGGTCACCCAGAGGGATTTTTTTGTGTCATACTCGCTAAAGTTCACTTCCTCATAGAACGGGCGGGAACGGTCCTTGCGGTAGGTCTTGGCCCAGCCGCCAACCAGAGTTTCACCCTGATAGACGATAGAACCTTCACGATGAATCAGCTCTCCAGCAGCTTCATCAATAACAATGATGCCAGCCTCAAAGCCATCATACTGCGGGTGCGCCTCTGCCATCTTCATGTAGCAGGTCTTGCCCAGAACAATGGTGCTGGCGGTATCGCCGTTCTTATTGTCGTAGTGGATGAGGTAGGCTTCCTTGGTGAAGGGGTTGAGGTGGTACTGCTTGCACGTTTCCAAGAAGATGCGGCACTCGGCGATGGTAGCTTCCTTGCAGATAAAGTTTCGCACATCATCAAAGGTGACGGTCATGCGCTGGCCGTCCATCGCCTCGATCTCCACAGGGGCAGAAGATACAGCAGGCTGCATGGCCTCATTCTGCTGCCGCGCCTGGGTGACAAAAGAGCGGCCCTGCGTGGTGGTTGTGGTAGTAGTGGCACCATTGCCACCGGCTCTTGAAGTGAATCCCATAATAATTGACCTCCCATAAATTAAAATTATTTGATGCAGCCAAAACGGAAACCGCGCTCAGCGGCTCCCTTTTTGAACCACTCAATGTCCTCTGCGGTGAACTCCACCCAGAAGCGGTAGCGGTTACGCGCCGGGGCTTCCTCAGCCTCAGGCTGTTCAGCATCCACAGCAGCTTCGTTCACGGCTTTGAAATCCAGCCGCCCCTCCGAGGTGATAAACATTTTGGCCTGAGTTGCAGCAGCAGCGCGGGCTTTCATTTCCCGCTCTTCATCGGTTGGCTGCACAAATACAGGGGCAGCAGCACGGGCACGTTCTGCGGCAATTCTGGCCGCCTCAACTTCACGCTGAGCTGCGCGAGACTTTTCACGGCGGTTGTGCTCTCGCATAGCTTCGTTGACGCTCAGGCTCTTCAGGTACTCCGTGGTGCAGGCTTCCACATCTTCGCCACAGGTATCTCGAATGGCTTCCATATCGCTCTTGATGTCCTCAATGGCCTGCCGCAGGTCTTTTGTGGCCTTGTTCAGGTCATAGGTCTTGTTGAGCCACTGCGGAACCAGCAACCGCTCGAACGGAATGAGCGGCTCCAGCTCCCCGATGCTGTCACGGTAGACCAAACGCAGGCTGGAGGCTTTTTCCTCCCTCTCGGCCTGCTCCACAGCTTTCACCTGTGTATCAATGGCCCCGGACACCTGTGCACACTGGGCCTGCATCTTCTTGATGCTGCCCTGAAAGTCCTCCAGAGGCTTCATGTATAGCTTCTTTGCAGCGGTCAGAGATGCGCCAAGCTGCTTGTTCCAAGCATTGACCTTGGCACGATCTTCTTTGGCTCCCTTGATGCTCTCCGGGGTATACACCCGGCCAGTATAGGCAGCAAGCATTTCGTCAAGGTTCCGCTGGACTTCCTCTTCATTCCAGCTCATAGCCGGAATGACCGGGCTTTGTACCCGGACGGTCAATTCATTCGTCATCGGCTTCATCCTCCCATTTTTCGTTTTCGGCCTCCAGCTCAGCAGCCTCAGCCATCTGAGCATCGGTCATAAAGTAATAGCCATCGGGCGGCTCCATCGGAGGTGCGTACCCATCAAGGGCAATGTCATACATTCCCCAGCTCACAGGTCAGCCCACCTTCCGGCTGTCATCGCTGCGGCTCTGGCTGTTCTTCACGCACCCATAAGGGCTGCTGCGGGTGTACCGCTTGTTGTCCTCATACATCCCATACAGAGAGAGGGTCAGACCAAATGCCAGCGAGAACAGAATCAGCGGGGCAGCCTTGGCGGCCTCAGCAGCTTCCCACTGGCCGTATGCAACAAGAGCGTACTGCATGGCCTGATTCATCCAGACCACAACCTGACCGGCTCCAATCAGTGCCAGAGCTGCAACGGCCAGACCTTCGGCCTTCCGCATAAACCTACGCATTTTCGTTTCCTCCTACGTCTCAAACATCAAGCAGTATCTTTTTCGTTTCCTACGGGGTGCAGGGGTGCCAGAGGCTTGGGGTCATCCTTATGGACCTTGTAATACTCCAAATCCTCGGCCTTGAAATACAGTCTGCTCTTGCTGCCCTTCTCACCACGAGTGTAGGCAGTGAGCTTGCCCTCCCTACGGAGCTGAAGCACCCTAGAACGGTGAACGCCCAGAACCTCAGCAGCTTGGTCGGTGTTGTAGTATCCAGATTCGGGCACGTTTCCCACCTCCTTTCTGTGTTTTCATATCAGCAGGCAAAACAAGCATAAATGAATTTCTTCGCATTGCAGTTGCTTTTCTTTGCCTTTGCCATTCCCATCACTGCTGCACGGAGCCATGCCATTGCTTATCTAAGCCGGGCTTTTCCCTTGCGAATCAGTTCTGTGCCTTGCCGTTGCAGGGTATCGCATAGCTGCTCCACGCCTTGGCTGCTCATCGCCCTTCCCAGCCATGCCCTCGCAGCGCCCTGCCTCTCTAGGCAATGCCGTTGCAAAGCATATCGCCTCGATTCGGAGCTATGCCGTTGCAGCACAAGTCATGTCGATGCTCTGCCGCTGCTTCACTCTTCCATGCAATTCCTTTGCGCCACGTCTCAAGGCAGTGCCATAGCCATGCCATTATCAGCAATTCCAAGCTGTGCCTTGGCGAAGCGAACCAGAGCGGACCAATGCCATTGCACTCAGTCAAGAACCTCGTAGGTGAAGCGGCCCTTACCAGAGTTGCGCCATTGGCCAATGCCACGCATTGCTCCATAGTTCAGCCATTCCAAAACGGCCTTTTCGTGGGAATCATCCATGCACAGCACCTCAAACTCACAGGTGGAGCCTGCAGGAATCTGCTCAGAGTTGGCAAGGCTGACGCGCTCGCCCTGTGCAGTCTGGGCGCGGAGAGGACGCTGGCACTCAGACATCTCACCACTAAAGCAAATAGGAATCATCCGGGGCGAAACAAAAATCAGACCATCAATAACCTTCTTGTAGGCGGTGATCTTGCCGGATTCGTTCACGGCCTTCTTCTTGCCGGTCTCAGTCTTTCCACCAATGCGGCCCAGCATCCCGCAGGAATCTTTGAAGAAGCCCTTAATCTGGTAGTCGTACAGAACAGGCTGTCCAGCTTCGTTCCGGGGGAACACCGTCATGCCCTTATCGGCCACAGCATCAGCTCCCAGAGCTGCCACCTCATCTTCGACAGTAGCAGCATCAGGGGACTTGCTGGCAATGAACTCGCGGGCGATGTTCTGGTTGCTGGGCCACGTTCCCAGCACAGGCTCAGTAAAGGTGAGCTTGACCTTCAGGTTTTTCATGGTTGTATTTCCTCCCATTTTTTATTTGCGGTTGGCTCCCGCGACCTTGCCCGGCTGGCTGCCGGGTGGTTTCGGCCCTTGCCGCAGGGCCATCGTCAGGCGGGTTATTCTTTGACCTCGCGCACCTCGGTAATTTCGTAGGTATCAAGGCCATGTCCGGTTTCATCAACCAGACGCTAGACGGCTACGTTCCGCGCGTCTATCGGGTCGGACGCATTGACCTCGTACGCGTCCCAGAACTTTTCGGTGTTATTGTAAACAGAGACTTCATAGCGTTTCATCGTTTATCCCTCCTCGTTGTACTCATCTACATCCCGGCTGGAAAGCCCAGCCAGAAAGACGCGGTGCTTGCCGTTCTGGTCACGCTTCCAGTCGCCGCCCATCATGCAGATGGCAGTGATATAGCCCTGATACAGACCTTCACAAGCATTCCGCTGAGCTTCGGTTGCATCCTTGCGGTTCATGCCGAACCACTGAGCGTCCATAGAGAGGGCCAGAGTGTTCAGCCCGGTGTGAATCTGGTCAATGTACATCTTTTTCATCTCTCAGCCCTCCTTGACAAGCTGCATCATCTTGAAGATGCGGTTCCACTGCTCTTCATTCAGGCAGCCGCCATTGTTTACAAAATCCTTGGCGAAGCAGATTTCCTGCTTCATCTCTGTCTTGCTCATCTCGTTCAGGTTCTTCATGGTATGTACCTCCGGTTGCTTTCGTACTACTTTTGACAGTGCTATTATACTACTTTACGACAGAGATGTAAATACTTTCTCTCGATTTTTTTCGTACTTTTTCTATATTTTTTGAAAGTGGCTGTACCATTTCTGATGCTCCCGACATTTATGCCGGTATCATCCAGCAGCAAAAAAGAGCACCAGCCGCAGCCGGTGCTCTCAGGGCAAAAAGAAAAGCCAGCAGGCAAAACGCCTGCTGGCCTAGGTTCAGTATTTACTTGTTCCAGTGTATAAAGTCTACGGTTTTCGCTTTTGCCCCGTACAGCTCAAAATTTTTATAGCCATCGTCCACATAGAGCATCAGAGTATATCTGTCATACAAGCTGCCGATGTCATCACTGCCAGGCTGTTTATAGTAGTCGTTTGCCCAGCTTGCCTGAGCCGCAAGATACCGGGCCACATCTTCGCCGGCCATCTTTGCGGTGTCCTCAGTCACAGCAGACGGAACCTGAACAACAATATCAATTTCGTCTTTGTCCACCTTAATGGTAACATCCTTGATATAGTCGTACTTACACATATCTTTTTCCGCGGACGTAATGATGGATTCTCCATCAAACGTCAGCTCGGAGACATCAAGAGTGAATCCGGAGGAGCTGGAAGAGGAAGCAGTAGATTCAGAGGTCGTGCTGCTGTCACTGTGCTTCTCAGCAATAGAATCTAGCTGATCTTCAAACTCATCTTCGGCAGCAGCAACGGACGCGGCGGTTTCGCTTTCGGCTTCCTCGAAGGTTTTAGACGCTTTGGAGATAAGCTCATCGGTTTCGTAGCTATACACATCAACCAGTCCTGCGGAATCTTCACAGATATAATAGAAGTGGTTGTTTTCTACATTCTTAACGCTCACGACTTTCCATTCGCAATCCTGTCCTGTTTTAAGTCTCATGAGGTTTATAATCAACTTTTTTGCAGATAACGGGGCGTAGAGGTCAATGGATGTAGAAAGTTCACTGTCTTCCAGATTTCCAAACGTAAAATTTATGCGGCCGTATACTCCTATGCCGCCAAGAACATCTGCGGCTTTATTGACAGCTTGGTCTGTGTCGTACAGTTCTTCCCCCTGAGCTTGTGAGACCAGCTCAAACCCTTCAGGCAGCTCAACTGCTACGGATTCAGTAGCAGAGCTTGAAGGTTCCTCAACGCCACCAAGCGCAATAATCATCAAAAACGAAGCGATAACGGCAATGGCAAGCAGTAGCATGGTTCCTTTTTTCATTCTCATGATTTTTACCCCCATTATTTTTTGGTAAGTTCAGTATATCAGGGTGCAGCAGTCTTTTCAACAAAAAATGGAAACCAGCTTTCGCCAGTTCCCATCATCATCAAAACATGGTTGTCTGCCCAGAATCCTCCGGGGCCTTAGAGGGAGGCTTTTCGGATCTGGGCTTGTAGATACGGGTTTGGGTCAAAACATCAATTTCGCAGAACTGGAAGCCCTTGCAGTGATTCAGCCGCCGCAAGGCCGGGCCTTCCAGCATCTCGTCTTTGTAGCTGCAATAGGCCAGCTCGTCATCGTTCAGACAGGCGTTGCAGCAGTACCGGCAGTATTGTTTCATCCTTCAGCTCCTCCACATAGCACCAACTCTGGGGCGGGCGGTGCAACGAGCAATATCCATTCAGGCCGCAGGTCGGCGGTACCATCCTATCGCCAGAAGGTTCATAATACTTGCAATCCTCATTCCCGCAGACGTTTGTTCCGAACAGACTACTAAAGCCATGTTTGGAGAAGTAAGACAGCGGCTTTGGATTGTCATAAATTTTCAGTTCGGAGATGTGCCACGCAAACAGCTTCGGCGCAGATTTTCCGTAGGCGTTCAGCTCATGCTTGGGGATAAGGGATTTTTTGATGTCCTGTATCTATATCGCTATATCATCGTTTCCGAATTCATTGAGAGATAGATAGCAATAATCAAAATTATTGTCAATCCCCATACGCTGAATAGTGTCTATCTTGCGGCAGATAAATTCACCGACAACCATTCCGTCAGCCCTGCGGTCGAATAGATTATGAGACCTATCATCGAAATACAAATGGTCAACGGCTTTCCAGCAGAAAAATTTCGTTCCTTTCGTGCAATATATGTAGCACTTAAAAGGTTCTTTCAACGAGACCGGTCTTGTCTTACGGATTTCCACCGTTTTCCAGCCAGAAAAGATACGGCTGCACCATTCAGGCCGGACACTCAGTAAAACGGCTTTCACGCTCGCACCTCCAATCAGTAATATTCAATCTCCACCAGAGAGGTGGACACCAGCTCAAAGCGGCCATCTGACCGAGGGATACGGAGCAACTGGTACTCCCGCTCAGCAGATAGCTTCGGGTCAGGCAGCAGCTCGCTGAAGTCCTCCACAGTGATGGTATACTTCGGATACCGCCGGGCTACTTGTGTTCCATCTTCAATGGCAGGAGAATAGACTGTGACGTGATAACAGGGGTGGTCAGAAGTTTCGGTTTTAGTTTCAGTATCAGCAGATGTCGGACTGCAGGCCGTAGCCCAGAGCGTAAGGGCCAGCAGCACAACAGACACAGCGAAACAGGATAATCTCTTTTTCATCGGTAAGAACCTCCATTATTCGATCTTCTTGCCACGGGAGATGGCAATGTCGCGGTCAATCTCCTCCAGAGCACGCATTGCTCTAGCCTCCATTTCTGAGCTTTTCCTCCAGATTATTCACATCGTAAATGTCAAGGCATCCATGCTGCACAAGAGCATTTGCCGTGTACGTTACGCAGACCATACCGGCCAGACAATCATAATCGCGCTTGGCTCCCTTGGAGGTCTTGCTCAGGATATTATTGAGTGCGATAAGCTCCAGCCCGCTCAGCTCTACCACGGCGCAGCCGGGGTCTTTCTTGGCATCATTGCGCACCTTCAGCGAATAGATTCTCATTTTATCAGCCTCCTATCATTTCGTTACGAGCATTCCACAGCTTTGCGGCCTGCCCCTGTGCAACAAAGGGCGTATCATGCCAATCTTTCACCCAGACAGCACCACCTCTGGCCCCACAGCTAGAGCAGGCCACACAATACTTACCGCCCCTGAGCCTCAGGATTCTGGCCGAGCTACCGCAGAATGGACACAGTTTCAATTCGAGTTTCGCCATCGCTCAGCCTCCCACAACAGGAACCAGCAGAAACAGCATGAAAAACAGCAGGGCCATTGCCGACATGGATACGGCCATGCGTCTGCCGTCTTTCTTCTGGATTGCATAGTTGGTGTGTATTGCGGCCTTCAGGAGGCCGAGCATACACAGATACACGCCGACAGCGGCGAGAATCTTTTTCAGGGTTTCCAGCAGCATCTTTGAACCTCCATCAGCTCACGGCCCAATACACAATCGCAAGGGCAAAAATCAGTGCGGCCAACGAGGAATACGCCGCAATCGTCAGCTTCTTGTTTCCATCCGCAACGGCTTTCAGGGCAACAGCAACCATGCGTAAAAACAAGGTCAAAATCATGGCCGTTGCTGCGATGGCCAGAACGCTCTGCGTGACTTCTTCCAGAATCATCTCACGCCCTCCGCTGCTCGATCATCTTCATGCACAGCTCCCGGTAAACATCGCGCTGTGCGCAAGCAGAGATAAACTCCCGCTCGTAAGAATGCCCCCCCCCCAGAAGGAGCAGCAGGCTGCACAAGGCTCTTGCGGCCATCAGAAAAGGCCTGCACAGCATTATTGACAGGAACCGGGGCCGGGTCGGGAATGACAACAGGGCCAACAATATCAGCAGTGCCAGGAGCTTCTTTCGGCTTGGAGAGGTAGTTGTCAAGGCCCAGACTGACCATCAGGCCAAACTCGATGTCCTGCATCTCTTTATCGCACAGCTGGCCGATGTAGTCATTCAACCGCAGCTTGTCCACAGTAAAAATCTGCTCACAGAGGGCAGTGGATTCCTGCAGCTTCCCAGCAGCATTGATGTGAACGTGGGTCTGCATGGGCTTCTTCTCCCGCGTGGTCAAATAGACGATCTCCAGAGTGGAGGAGTTTTTGTTGTTATGGTTGTTGCTCACAATGATGGCCGGGCGGCCAGCGTGCTGCTCGCTCCCAATCTCATTGCCAGTGGGATAAACATAGTAGACCTCGCCACGATAAAACATACCGTTCATGTAAAAATCTCCCTTCAAAATTCAAGTGGTCCCTAACGCAGGAACGCTTATTTTTAGACGTTGACGCAATACCAACTGATTTCTTCCAGCAGGGTGACAGCTACCGTGCTGTCAGGCAGCAGCTTTACGAAAAGCTCCGCTATGGCATTTGCCTGCTCTTCAGTGCGACAGAAAACCTCTTCGCCATCCTGCCAGAAGTCGCAGGCATCAGATGGGGCCTTCGGCATCCCAGCTATCAAAATATCCAGAATGTCCACAGAATCACCCCCAATCCGGTTCTGAGCGCATCTTGCCATCAGAGGCCAGCCACACCATATCGCACCCGGTAAGAATAAACTGCATGGTCAGCTCGTGGTCGATACGGTTTCCCAGCTTGCAATAAATGATCTCCATATCCTCTTCGCTAAAGGCTGTGCCCAGAAAAGCATTGATGGAAACCCGCATGGCATTGTGGAAGCGGTCATTTCGCCACTCTTGAGAATAGGGCTGCGCCTTGAAGGCAGCCCGCGACAGCCACTCAAGCACTTTGGCTTGGACGTCCTCAGGGGTCATGCAGTCGGCCAGCAGAAAATATTGGTTTGTGCGCGGATGGGCAATAAACTCATCCCGGCTATTGATATAGCTGCCGGGGAAGGACACAAGCAACTTCTTTCGGGCCTTCATGGTATCGCCGTAGTTGTCAAACACCCGGCTCGCCTCCATTCTGGAGCATCCGAATCTGGGCCAGAACCTCGCGCGCGGCCCGCTTGCCATTCGCCGTGAGCTGCCGCTGCCATGCACCCTGAGAAGGGCACCACTTGAAGGCGTGAGACTTCAGAATGGCCCGGATGTCAGGCTCAGGCTTTCCATCAAAGATGAGCTGCACCCGCATGGTGGAGCTATTCTCGTGGTAAGTAACGCCGGGCAAGTCCTCCATGGCAACCGGCTGGGCGTTTTCCTGCACAGCGGCTTCCATTTCAGCAATGCGCTTTTCGATTTGCTGAATCTGCTTCCTGACGTTCCCAATCTGCCATGTGAGGTACGGCTTGCGGTCATTCCACTGCTGCATTCGGCCTTCGATTGCAGCCTTCTCCAGAGGGCCAATGTCCGGGCATCCATCGAGAGTGTCGTTCTCACGGTAGAACAGGTTGACGGCCTTCATGTGCTCATGCTGGCCCTTGACGCGCTCCAGCTTCTTCCGCAGGGCGGTCAGGGCTTCAGGGTCGCGGCTGCTGATGGGGGCGTTGTGCCCATAGTCCCGAATATTATCCAGCAGCTCAACAGCCTTATCATAGTTGGCGAGGTTGGCTCGCCAAGCATCGTTCTGGCGTTCCTTCTTCTTCACAGGGAAGTTGGAGCCTCCGGCAATCAGGATACTGGGGCACCATGTACCAATCTCGTTGTCACGGTTGATGTAAAAGGCCAGCGTCCGCTCGTACTTGTCGAGCATCCCATCCACCCGGTTCCGCTGGGCGGTGGTCTTGCACTGGGCCTTCACTTCCTCAGCAATGCGCCGCGCCTCATCCACCTGACGCTGATACTCAGCGGTTGCAGAGCCGGGCACATACTCCCTGTCAGAGCGCATCTCGTGCGCCCGCCGGGCCATATCTTCGTTGATTTCATAGCTCATTGTTTACGACCTCCATTCACTTGCGGGAAGAACAGCCTCCCGATGTCCTTCTGCGGGATGTCCATCAGCTCACAGATTGCAGCAATCTGATCTCCACGCCAGTGGGAATGGCCCCGCATCTTCATAGAGAATGCGCCTTCGCTGATGCCAACGGCTTCAGCGACCTCCCTGTCGTGGTATCCGTGCTCATGGAAAATGCCTCTCAGGGCAAAATACGGAATATTGCGGTAGCTCCCAACAGGGGGCTGCCCAGCAGCTCGAACACGCTCGTTCATTCTTTCTTCGCCTCCTTCCCAGTGAGAGCGGCAACAGCATCGTCAACGTCATACTCGCCAATGCAGTTGATATGGCTGTACGTTCTGAGCTGTGCCTCCGCTCCATCATTCCAGACCTTCAGGTCGGCATACTTGCCGGGGTTCTCCCCAGCCTTCCGATATGCTTCTCCAAGGTTGTCAGCCTCAACATCAAAGCTGCCCCAGACCTCCAGAACGGCATCGATTGTGTATTTTGCCATCCTTTCCACCTCCTCAGACATCCCGGCACACCTTATGGTATGCAAACCAGTGGCCATGCCGCCGGAACAGATAGAACCAGTTCGTGAACTCCTGCCCTGTGCAGTCATATTGGCTGTTGTAAGCTTCCAGATAGCAGTTGTTGCGGAACCAGTCAGCAGCAGACTCTTCGTGCATCCTGTCCAGTTCATCGGGCAGCCGAACCAAATCCAGATGGCCATTATAGTCGCCGCTGATAATGCGCACATTGGAAGCTGGGCGGTTGTTGTAGCTCCGAATCTCCCTCTTAACAGTTGCGGCCAGATTCTTCACGTTGGCCTTCTTTTTGGAAGAGGCGGGAACATCCTTCTGCATGAACATCAAGAGAGCATACGCGTCCCGCAGCTTCTCATCATTGGTAATGTCGAACATGGTCTTGACCTCCTATCAGTAAATCTCACACCGCTGCATTTCCTCAACGTACTGGTTGATTTTCTCCAGTGTAGTCCATGTGGGCTTGCAGTCCTCAGGGAGGCTCGCCCACAGGCTCCGCATTGTCTGTGCCTGGCTCTGGACGTTTCCGGCCCAGAGGCAAGCATCGCTCCGGTGGCCAGCTCCAAGGAAGTATCTGCAATCTGACAAGAGGCGGTCAAGAAGAACATAGCGGTCGTGCTCGCTGCGGTTTTGCGGGTCAATCTCACAGCTCCCGAACTCAGCATCAAGCGGAAAGTACAGACGTGCAGAGGCTTCCAGATAGTGCGGCCAGTATTCAGGGTACAGCCCATAGGAGCCATCGGGAAGCACTGTGAAGGCGGTAGCAGTCACAACAAGGATGTTCCTTTCAAGGGGAAGGCCGCGAAAGGTGTTGATTGCGATTCTGGCACATTCCATCTCGCCAGTGCCAGCAGTAAGATAATGAGTGATGGCCTTTGCCGGGTCATATCCGGCGGCCTTCAATCTTTCTAAAACGGTCATGTTCTTGCCTCCCTTAGAGTGTTTTTGCGCTGCTCTTAAACCCGCAGACGTAGGTGTAGGTATCTTTGCGGCTGCAATGCTCAGTACAGACTACACGGAACATCCGCCGCGGGTGGAGGTTCTTCCGAACCTCTTTTTCGTACTCAGCCATCGCGTCATCATAGGCCCTGCGACCGGAGTAGAAAGAGTGGCTGCGCCATCCAGTCACATCAGAGGCCCCAACAGGCAGGAACCCTGCCTGCACGATGTAAAACTTCTGTGCCATCTCAAACGCCTCCATTTTGTAGCCAGTTCGCAGCAGCAGCCCGGTCGGCTACGCTGATATAGAAAGCCCTCAGGTTCTCCAACCGCTTGAACTCGTCTCCATCTTCGCCGGAATTCCACCGGGCGCAGTCAATGGTCGGCTGGAGTCTCTCGGCCCAGCTGCGGAAGTTCTCGGCAATATAGGAGTGGTTCACATCATCCACAACCAGAATCTCAGCATTGGCGGCGTTCCAGCTCTTAGCATCCATCTTGGTGCGCCAGCTTCCAGCATTCACCGCGATGGGCCAAAAGGCCGTGGCATACTTGCCCTCACTCAGCTTGCCGCTCCTGCACAGCTTGTTCAGGCAGCAGCTCTCGCCGTACCAGCCGGGGTCGCCGGGTGCGTGAATCACCGCGAACAGGCCATTATCCGACTTGAAATAGCCTCCAGATACCAGCACCACATCGCCGGTCTGAATCTGCCTACCGTTCTTATCAACCATAAAAACAAACCTCCCATGTACTCGTTGCGTTCTGTGGTGGCTCCCACGACCATCTTGTTGATACCAACAAAATGGTTTCGGCTGCTGCCACGCAGCCATCATCAGGTGGGGTTGATATTGGAGTAGGCAGCTTTGGCAGCTTTCAGGGTTTTGAACATCTCAATGACATCATCAATGTACCGGCCCCCTACATCACCATACACACACCATCGCCAGCACCAGCGGCCATTGATGCGAACTTCCCGTTGCCGGATGTAGCACTTACCGTCCTCACGGACGTATCTATCGGAATCCTTGAACCACTTCATCGTTCAGCCCTCCTTCTCAATGCTCAACAGGCTCATGCTGCCATACGCACAGCCATCTTCAATGTCGCGGGCCTTCTTACGGGCAGAGGTGATAGACACGGCCTCGATCTCGCGGGTGGTTTCATAGCCGCCATCCTTCAGCTGCGGGTTGCCTCTCCAGAAGGTTGCGATGTACTTTTTCATGGTTGCCATTTTTTGTTCCTCCAAAGTGTTGATTTTTTACTACCTTGATGGTATTATCTAGGTGGTATTTGATTACTTTTTCTGTTCTCATTATACTACTATACCGCAAAATTGTAAATACCTTTTCTGGACTTTTTTCGTATTTTTTCTGTTTTTTATAATTTGGAGGTATTTTTTCTATGGAAAAGTCGTCTGGAAACATATCAAAAATCCGCGAAATAGCAAACGAACGAGGAATGACGTTGGCCTTCATCAGCAAGAAGCTCGGCAAAAGCAGCGGATACCTCTCAGAGATTTCAGGCCGGAATGCAGATGTGCCGTCTCAGTACCTTCCTGCAATAGCGGAAATTTTGGGGACATCAGCAGAGTACATAAACGGTCGAGTAGAAAGCCCAGATGAAGGAAAAATGGACATCACGACAACGGTAGAATACGGAAAGTTCCAGTTTCAACGGTTTTACAATCTGTGTAAAGAAATGGGGGTAAAGCAGGCCCATTTATACACACTGGTTGGTATGCCTTCAAAGGCCGGCAGCAACTTGCGAAAAACGAAAAAGGTCAAGCCTGAGATTTTGGAAGTCTGGGCCAGAGAGTTACATACCAGTGCGGCATATCTGAATGGTGAAACGGATGACCCAGCAGCTCCAGAGGAGCGGGAGGCCGCGCAGCAGCAGGCAAAAGAAAAAGCCCCGGCAGCAGATAGCAGCCGAGGTGTTACGGATGAAGATCTGAAGTTCGCGCTCTTCGGGGGTGGCGATGTGACAGACGCTCAGTTCGAGGAGGTCAAGAACTTCGCTCGTTTTATAAAGGAGCGGGATGCGAATGGACAGAGTAAGTGAGCTTTACGACACAGCAGAGAAAAGCGGAATAGAAGTGCTCAGCTTCCCACTGCCGGAAACAGGCAGCATCAGCATCGAGCAGGGAGGAAGATGCTATATCGGCATCGACAGCAGCCGGAAGCTGACGCAGGCAGAGGAGGCCGCCCGCCTTGGGCACGAGCTGGGCCATTGTCTATACGGAGGGTTCTACACACGCGCCACGCCCTACGATCTCATGGAACGGCATGAGGTCAGGGCCGACCATTGGTATATACTTCACGCGATACCAGAGGGCAAGTTGATGTCACTGCTCCAGCAGGGCCTTGATGCTTGGGAGATAGCAGAGGAGCTGGACACAACGGAGGAGTATGTCAGGCGGGCATACTACTTTTACAAGGACAGGAGAGGAGGTTGGCCGTGCTGTGAAAAAGAGAACAGGAACCGCGACATGGAGAGAGGCTGAAGGCCGCTGGCGAATCAAAGTCCAGAAGAACGGAACGCAAAAATGCTTTTACAGCAACACGCCGGGCAGGACCGGCCAGAGAGAAGCCAACGCCAAAGCCGATGCATGGTTGGATGATAGCGTCAGGGATGGCCGAAAGAAGGTATCAGCTCTATACGATGAGTGGGTGGAAGATGTGGCCCTTTCAGCCGGGACATCTTATGTGATGCAGTGCAGGAAGTATGGCGATTATTATATCCTCCCGGTGGTAGGCAATCTCAGAATCGAGGAGCTGACCGAGGGCGATCTCCAAAAGGCCATTGATATGTCGTACAAAAAGAGGTGCCTGGCAAAGCGGAAGGTTATGAAAACCAGCGACAAGCCCCTCAGCAAGAAAACGCTTATGACCATCCGCTCCACCTCCAACAGCTTTCTGCGCTGGTGCCGCCGAAACAAGTACACAACCCTGAACCCTGAGTTGAGCATCCCCAAAGGGGCCAGAATGGGCAAGCGGAAGATACTCCAGCCCAACGCGCTGAGAATCCTATTTTCGGTGGATACACGCCTCTGGCACACGAAGCGAATCTTCGATGACTATATCTACGCATATAGGTTCTCCGTGTCCACAGGGGTGCGCCCCGGCGAGCTTGTGGGCCTCTGGTATGGAGACATCAAAGGGAACACAGTCAACCTCCGGCGCAGCATCAACACGCTGGACGAGGAGACAACAGGCAAGAATGAGAACAGCGTCAGGTCTTTCGATATGTGCCAGCAGGCCAGAGAAGCATACGAGGCACAGGTGCAGCTCTTGAAGGCTCAGGGTATCCAGCTCAACTATAACACGCCGCTGTTCCAGATACCCTGTCAGCGGTCACTTGCCCGCCGGTGGGAAAAGTATCAGGACACAAACGGCATATCGCCCAGAATCACCCTGTACGAGCTGCGGCACACTTTTGTCAGCATGGAGGCCGGGCAGCTCACAGAGGGGCAACTCAAGCTTTTGGTTGGCCACAGCAAGAACATGGACACGTTCGGAGTATACCAGCATGAGATGCAGGGCCAGAGGGCAGAGCTGGCAGATGCCACCACGGAGGCCATCAAGAAGGCCCACGGGTGAACAGCAGGCTCCAGCCCCAGACCGTGCAGGCCGGAAGAGCATTGGGTGGTCAGATTGGAACCTCTACCCAAACGGCCACCCAGTTGGCCCCAGATGGCCCCACTTTCGGCCCCACATATTTTTGTAAAAAATAAAAAGGGCCAGCAAATAGATGCAGGCCCTTCCAGAAAAAACGATGCGCTTTCAGTAAAAACATCTGGCTTTTGCAACGGCGATGAATAAAAACAGTTGTTCGATTCCCATTGCCCGCTCCACGTAGAAAAGACGCTGATTCGTAAAGAATCAGCGTCTTTCTTTATCCTCTGGCCCCACTTTTGGCCCCACTTCGGATTTTGAAAGGCAAAAAGCCCTTGCAAAATCCAAAAAGAAAAGAGCCGGGCGGCTGCCTTTTCAGCAGCTTCCCGGCTCGAATTTTTTTCAGTCCCAGATGTGCTCGTCAAGATACGCTTTCCATTCAGCGTCTGCATCTGCAAGGGCCTTCTCATAGTCATCACCATTGATGATACGCTCCAGAGCCTTCTTGTATGCGCTCGCCTGAACATAGTTGGCGGCAAGCGAACCAGCTTCAGCCTTGCGGTATGCTGCGGCGCGGGGGTATTTCTTCCGCAGGGCCTCAATGCCTTCAGGGGTAACAGAAGGCTTGCTAGGAAAAATTGCATCATCATTTTCAATGGCCCGGTTGAATGCTTCCCGATAATTCAGCAGAGCCTCGTTCGCGGCTTCCAGCTCTTTCAGGCCCTCAATGGCGTCAATCTTCGCTTGCCGGTCTGCTGCAGCTTTCTTCTCGGCCTCTTCCTTTTCGATCAAGAAAGACAGGATTTCAGGCTTGTGAGCCTTCACATAGGCGGCATACGCCGGGGCATCAGACTTACGCACGGAGGTGGTTCCCACCTTATCACCCAAGCGGAAGGTGTGCGTGGCCTGCACAAACTCCTCGATGCTCATCTTCTCATACTTCATTGTTCGTTCCTCCTGCCCTTCGGGGCATCCTATTATTATACCGCCCAGAGGCGGCGCATCAGCATGGATGGCGCAGGGCCATCACTTGACAACCCTCCCGGCGCGGTCAGTCAACGCCATCAGGAAGTCGAGCTCTTTCGCCCTCAGCTCGCAGCCGCCAAACAAGACACCAACGGCCTGATTGACAGTATAGCGAACAAGAGCATCAGCCACAGCATAGCCAGCCACGGGAGCCTGTGCGGGCTTCTGAGCAGCCACAGCCGGAAAGCGGATGGAGTTATCGGCATCAGGCTGCTCTACATCAGCAGCAGTGTCGGCAGCATCCATGTCGCCGCAAGCCTCAGGCACATCGGCGGTGATGATGTGCTCTTCGGTGGCAGGCTCGCCATCGACCAGCTCACGTTCTGCGCGGTAGACGCAGGCCATGGAATAGTGGTCAGGAACGATGTACTCACCGTTACTGTCCTCGTAGAGCTTTGCGCGGCGGGTTTTGCCGTGACGCTCAAAGACAACCGTCTTCGGGGTGCGCTTGACGATTTTGATAACGCTCAGGGTCTCATGGTCGCAAGCATACTGGTCGTAATAAGTGTGGCCGACTTCAAAACGCTTCATCATGGTAAGTACCTCCTAAAGTACATCAATTCTTGTTTACATCCCTTGTTCTGAGGATATAATACCACGATGAGGGTATATTGTCAATAGAAAATACACTCTTTTTTGAGGATTTCGTATTGCCAAACGGGATAAAACCATGTATAATAGGATGCAGAAGGGAGGCCACAAAATGTCAGCATCAAAAGTTATCAAGCAGCTCATGGCCGAAACGGGAACCACCGTCCGGGAACTTGCCGCCGGTATGGGCTGCACCCCCCACAGCTTCAGCAACAGGCTCTGCCGGGGCACATTCACCTATACGGACTATTTGAAAATTGTGTCGCTCATGGGTTGCACAGTCCAGACGGTGACCAGCACCGGCAAGGCATTCCAGAACGACTACGAGCCGGACGCGCCGGAAGAGCAGGCAAAATAAAAAAATCCCCCCGCTGTACCTACATATACCTCGCGTGGAACGCGAGGCTTCGGTATCAGCAGGGGGATTTTCGTCTAATATAGGGGCCTTTCATCTCAAACCGGGTACGGTTGAGAGGAAGGCCCTGCCGCCGCAGCAGCCAAATGAAAAATCAAGAGTGAGCAGCCCCACAGGGCCGCCCGCTCTCTACAAAGGCTCGCAGCCTTTCAAGTGAGAACATCTTACCAGAAAATGGGCCGAATTGCAATAATGCGGCTTTTTAGCAGGCTTAATGCTCGAAAATGGCTGTTTTTGTGCAAATTCAGGGCCTAAGCTCGACTTTTTGGGCCTCTTAGGTCGAACTCATTCCCCAGACCATTTTCGTTGCCTCACGAAAAAGGTATGTCTGCGTGGCTCCACGAAAACATCAATAGCCGGACTTCTTCACCCGGTCGTAGGTCTTATCGCCCTCCAGAGCTGCGCGGGTGAAGCTGTTGTTCTTCCACCACGCCACAAGGGCAGTCACGGTGGTGATGCCAGCCGTTACCAGCTGTTCCACCGTCTCGCTCTCAATGGGCAGCACCGGCTTGCCCAAGGCGCTGAGCACCTGATTGGTCAGGGCAAGCAGCAGGCAAGCAGTGCGAGCGATAGTACCAGCGGAAATTTTGGTGTTAGACATAGTTTTGTTCCGTCCTTTCTGAATCCATACATCGGTGTCATGGATGGGGAGGGCCTTGCAGCGGTTATACAGCTCCGTTCCAGTCCCATTGCCACCCAACGTGTGATAGCTACGATAAAGATATTCGATATTCTTCAGGCCGGGGGTGTCGATATTCCCCTGTGCGAGGTAGTGCTGGCAAGCCTGATAAATGCGGTCATGCAAGATGGCGAGAAGTCCTTCTTTCATGGCCTTGTACTTCGCCACAACGGCAATGAACGCACCACCCAGCAGGCCGAAGGCCCACTCTGCCCAGTATTCGAGGATGAATTGCCACATTGGAATCACCCCCATTACAGATATTTGTCAGCCCCGGAAAGAGCCGTCCAGCTCTTTGGGCCGCAGATGCCGTCAGCAACAAGGCCATGCTTGCGCTGGGCATCCATCAGGGCAGCAGTAGTGCCAGGCCCAAAGCTCCCGTCAGCTTTCACCTTCAGCAGCTTCTGGAGCATGATGGTTGCGCTGCGGTTTGCGGCTCCAGAGCATCCCTGTTTGATGGTCGGCAGGATAAAGGCATTGTAAGTGGTACTGGGGTACTGTCCGGGCGTGGTGCAGAGCCATGTGGCCTTGCCGCCCCGCGTGTCGGTGTGTACTATTGCCGCCTTGCTGTGCCAGTAGATACCAATACCGCCGAACCCTGCTTTCTGGGCCAGAATGCCCAGCGCAACCGGGTTGACGGAGCGATTGTCGGTTCTCCAGTCAGCCGCGATACCATAAAGGTGACGGCTCTGCTTGCTGCCTCCAACATCTTTGCTGGCGTTGTGCTTCACGCAGCGGTAGCCAGAGGTGACCTTTACCTTTTTGCCGAGCTTGTCACGAAGGGCCTGCATCTTCTCCACAAGCTCCCTGTCGATCATCTGCGCCGTGCATCCGCACGGGCACTCGAACTCATAGAGAGAAAAATTCTTCGTCAGCGCAGTCTTGTCACCGCGCTGGAAGGTTACGATGTCCAAATAATCATCTCCTGTTCTCGCTGGCCAGAGGGCAGCCATGCGCACTGCATCCAGCTACCAGAACAGCAAACTCACCGCGCTCCTCAGAGGTGTCGGCGCCGGCAGCCTCCAGCAGTGTGAGCAGCTTTTCACACAGGTCTGGCCAGCTCATCTGTTAGCCCTCCTGCTCTTTTTCCAGCAGCTTCCGGGTCAGCTCCCGCACCTTGGCCGGAACCTCGTCAATGGTCATCTTGCCAATCTTGATCTGAGTGGCATAGAACTTCGCCAGCTTATTCAGCATCCAGAATCACCTCCGCGAGGGCTGCAACAGCGTCCTCCATAATGCTCACACGCTCGGCCAGAGTAGGCAGGCCCTTACTCTCGGCATCGTCATCTTCGGCTTCGTCCTCAGTCTTACCGCTTGCGATGCTCCACCAGTAGTCGAACTTCGCTTCGACTTCCTCAGCAGTCACGGTGCCGCGGTAGCGGTGCTGAGCCTCCTCACAGCCAAAGCCGGTGGTTTTCACTTCAGAGGTCTGGCCTTCCTCATCGGTCACGGTGTTGGTCACAGTACACTCGGCAATATCGCGGCGCAGAATAATATCTGTGCCGGTGCTAACCGGGTACACCTCAACAGCAGCAGGCTGCTTCTCGTAAAATTCTTTGCTCATGCTTGATGATCTCCTTCCTGTTGTGCTGGCTCACGCTCACACGGGCAAGCTGCAGCAGCTTAGAAAAACTATACTTAACAGAGAAGTGGACACTATCGGAATACTTCACCCAGCCTTTGTAGGCGGCTATACGGGCAGCCCTCCACCACGGAAGAAAGCCCAGCCTCTGCACATCATCCCACGCCCTCAAGGTCTGCCTGCGGATACGCTGGAACACGCGGCCTCGGATGATGGTGTAAGTCCTACGGACCACAAAGCCCATCATGTCCACGCCATCGGTGCGCTTGTGGCATCCAGCTTTGCGGAGCCCCTTCATGGTTTTTTCTTCCTCAAAAGAGGCGATGTGGTAGACTTGCCATGCGGGTTTGAGATTCAGGCCGAGGGTAGCTTTCGCCCATCGCGTAGCCTTCTTGATGACCTTCACAAGTTGTGAAAATCTGCCGTAGATGGAGGTATCATCCGCATAGCAGACAAGAGCCTTGACATAGCGGTCAGACTTCCCGCGGCGGCACTGTTCGAGGCTCAGGATGTAGCGGAGAACATAGGACATGACGTAGTTGAAGAGCCATGTGGAAAGATAAGAGCCAATGCAGAGATGGCCGCCCGGATAGTTCTCCATCAGGGCAGCCACGAACCACAGCAGCACCTTATTTTTGCCAATATCCTTGCGCAGCAGCTTCATCACGCACTCGACAGTTACGGAAGGGTATGCCTTTTTGACATCCCCTTTCGCAACATCAGTCTTGCCGGTGAGCTTTTTTCGCAAGATGCGCTCTATCTTCCGTTTGCCAAGGGACTGCCCCCTGCCGGGAACACTGCCATACTGCACAGGCAGGAACTTTGCACGGAACAGCGGATGCAGAGCTTCCACTGCGATGTACTCCATAACCTGCTGCTTTGGGCTTTCCTGACAGATGTCCCTCAGTTTTTGGGTCAGTCCATCCACTCGCTGAAAGCAGCGAATCGGCAAAAGGTTCAGGTCACGCCTCACAATGCAGGCGGTCAGCTCCTCATCATAAGCGCGGATGGCGCGGGCAGTCTTTGGCATACAGCCATGCTTGTCCAGTCGTTCGAGAGCCAGCTCCTTTTTTGTGATATAACCTGTCTTTATCAGCTCGCGCCGAAAATCAGCCCTGCCCAGCTTTCCCTTGCTAAAAGCTCGGAAAACGGCAGGCAGATTGAATTTTGCCGATTCAACATTTACCTCGGCTGGTTTGCATTTCGATATCGTGGTATTTCCACCTTTCTGATAAAAAGCATCTGGTTGCTATCAGCAGCTTTCCCTTGCGGTACCAGCCGCTGCCGGTTTCAGGCAATTTTCGCACATAAGCGAGGATACTGCGGTGCAATGAAAGAGAAACGCCCATTTCTAACCTTGCATCCAGTTACGCCCAGAGAGCCGTTCCAGTTCGCGTTGCTCAGCGAATTGTTCGAGTTGCGGCAGGCCACGCCGCAGTTGCCACCGTCATTGAGGTTACTCCAGAGCCAACCGGCACGGAGACCAGAGGCAGCGGGATTGACATTGAGGCCAGCTCCCTGACACCGCAGCACCCTTTTCAGGGTTTTGCAAAATCCTGAGAATACAGTTACGCTAAAGAGGGGCTTGCGGCCCCTCTTGTCCGGGCGGTGCCGGACAATTCACCCTGCTCGTTACCCGTTCAAACCATCCGCGCCCAGAGAGCCGGTCCAGTACGCGGTGCTCAGCGAATAGTCCGAGCTGCGGCAGGCCACGCCGCAGACGCCACCGCCACCGAGGCCACTCCAGACCCAACCGGCACGGAGACCAGAGGCAGCGGGATAGACAACGAGGCCAGCTCTGCAGCCGACACCGCTGCCGGATGCGTTCACGCCGGTAGGCCACTCAACATCGCCGCAGTCGGTGTCCTCAATCCACTGCCAACGCCAGTTGGTGTTGTCTTTCGGGAAGGTCAGGGTGAGGCCCTCCTGCTTGACATAATCCTCAGTGACAGCCGTGCCAGATACCTTGCTCTGGTCCTTGCAGACGTAGCAGTCGAGGGTAAAGTCCTCGTTGGAATCCTTACCCCACTGCCAAATCTCGTCACTGATAATCAGGTAGGAGCCGTTCTGGAACTCGATCTTCTGGAGCAGGCCCGGCTCCTTGCCAGAGGTAGCACTATACTTGCTGCCATCGGTGCCCTGCACATCGTCATTCCAGCCGGAGAAGTAAGGCATGGTGCTGAGCAGGGTCTGGTCCTTCACGGTGTCAAAGGCTTCCGCGACATCCACATAGACAGCAGAATACTGGGCCTCCTCAATGGTGACAGGCTCAATGGCGGTGATGCGAACCTCGGTTGCGATATCGTGGACATCGGCCACGTTGCGGTCAGTGGAGCCATCAGTATCAGTACCGATGGAAATAGCACTGCCGACAAACAGGTTTGCAGCCTGTTCGGTGGTCAGGATAAAGCGTTTTGCGCCGGTCTCGGCCACGGCTGCCTTGTACTGGTAGTTGTAGGAGGAGCAGCCTTCAATGGTGCCGGAGTTGCCCTTCTTGGCGTACTTCAGGCGCATCATGCGGTCGAGGAACTTTGCAATGGCTCCAGAAGCACCAGAATACTGGGCGCCACGGGTGCGCCACAGAGCTACGCCAGAGGTATGGCTGGTATAGTTGATGGGGGCCAGACCGGTGCCGCAAGATGCCTTGCCGCCAACCTTACCAGCATAATACTTCGGGTGGGCCATATATGCGTAGACATGGCCGGTGCGGTCCTTGCCCTCACGCCACTGCTTGAAGCCGGTGGTCTGGTGGCACTTCATCTGGAGGTGCTGGTATCCATTCTCGCGCCACTCGCGGACGAAGGTGTTCTTCTGGAGCACCCAGCACAGATGTTCGCCAGAACGTACATCATCCAAATCGTCGATATGCTCGACATAGAAGATTTCGTGGCTGCCGTCCTCCTTCTTTTCGGCGGCAACTTCCAGACACCAGAACTGCGGAAGGTGTGCAAAGTCATCGCGGCCCGGAGTAGAGGCAGTAGACGGAGTGCAGACAAGGCCCACACTGTCATCGGTCAGCTCACCAATGGCAGAGGTACTGGTGGAGTACAGAGGAACGGTGCAGCCGTGGACGCGGTCATCTTCCAGCACATTGCCGAACCAGCGTTCCAGCATCTGCACCTTGGTGTACTTGGTGGAATCATACTGGGCCTTCCACCACTCCACAAACAGGCTGTCCACCTCAGCTTTGCTGGTGGCGCAGGCCACCAAATGCTTGTAGCACAGGTCTGCCGCACCGGGGGTAGAGCATCCAGCAGCAGCGGCCCGCTGGATTGCGTTCAGCTGCTTCAGCGTGGTATCACGAGGGAAATTGATAACGGTATCTGCCATGTTTTAGTCCTCCTTAACGATGAAGTTCAGGCCGCCGTCAGTGGTATCATAGACAGCCTGAACCTTACGGTTTTCGATGGCGATAATACGCCGGTGGTTTTCGGCCGTGTTTGCCATCAGCTGTTTCGGGGCCTGATTGATATTATCGGCGTGGTTCGTATCGGTGGTTTCGGTGATCTCGATAGAATCAGAATACGCCGCGGTCTTGGGGTCAACGGTGTACTTTTTCATGCTGCATCCCTCCCGGCTCAGAAGACATCGTCCAGAGTGTAGGTCATCTGGATGTCATCATCCTTGCCCTTGGCGGTAAAGGTCTTGATGCAGACCAAATCGTTGGCAGCATCATACAGGCCGATCTCGCTGATGCTCTTGCCAGCCAGCTCGCTCTCGCTCAGGGTACACTCATAACGGATAGAGGTATCCGAAAGGACACTGTAGCCGTCAATCTTCTTGCGGTACATCTCAGCGGTCAAGGTAGTCTGGTTGTCCGTGGGAGGTACGACCTCGCCCTTGCTGTTCACGCCGCCAGAGCCGAAAGCCATGCCAACGATTTTGGGCAGGGCAATAATGCCGGCCCTCGCCTGCACCAGCTTCTTTCTGGCGGTCTTGGTGATAATAACGTTTTTCGCCATTAGATAGCCTCCTTGTTGTATTCAGAATCCAAAATCCTTGTGCCATCAAGACGGAGTGAGCCGTCCATGTACGCAAGGTCTTTCCGGGTTATAACGGTGACGTTCTCCATCTCCTCAGCCATACGAGGAGCAGAGGCGGCCACAGCAGCAGCGGCAGGCCACGGCTGCCGGGACTTGTCCAGCAGCTCACTCCCGTCCAGTTTTGCAGAACCGTCCAGCTTCAGGGCTGTCCAGAAATGAACTTCGCCCCAGTGCTTCACCTTGGCAGTATAGGATTCAGACAGCTCAGCCTTGAGCGGAATCCTCAGCCGGTGAATGATGGCATCGTTCCGGGTGACAAACTGGCCCACTCTGTACTTGATAGAAACAGGCCAGTCTTGTCTCGACCAGTTCAGGCCCTCGGAGCCATCCAGCAGCACAGAGCCATCAAGCCGGAGAGCAGGCCAAAAATACACGGCCATGCTGTGTCGCACTTTCTGGTTCGCGTACCGCTCAGATACTCCATACTGGAGGTAAACCCTCAGCTTTTTCAGGTCAATGCTCTGCGGCGTGTAGAACTCGCCCTGACGGTACATCAGGCCCAGCCGCAAATCATACTCGCGCATGGAATCCAGCAGCATGGAACCGTCAAGATAACCGCTGCCATCAAGCAGAGCCGCCCTCCAGAACGGAACGGCGGCTCTGATATTGATATTCCGCAACAGCATCTGCTCCAGAGTGGAGCAGTCAAGTACGGTGTCCATGCGGTCGATCATCGTATAGGTCGTATGGGACTGCTTGGCAGAATCCAGCAGCCTTTTTACGGCCTTGGTGTTCAGGGTTCCATCGCCCACGAAAACCACAATGAAAGTATTGGGATGGCCCACCTTGTAGCCATACTTGCCGCCATCGTGGATGTCGCAGACATTGGCCCAGAATCCGGTGACATTTCCGAGCATGGTTTCTATGCGGTAAGGGGTCATTGGGGCGCGCTGGTCGCGCTTCTCGTAGATGAGCTTCCTGCGCTCCTCATAGGAGAGATAATCGCGCACAGGAAGCCCCCACTTGATTTCGTGGTACATCAGGCCCCATGTTGCTGTTTCTGGGAAAAATTGCAGGGGCAGCTCCTCAGCAATCAGCTTTTCTGCCTCATCAAATTCGAGGCCCATGACCTGATACAGCCACTTTCCAACATAGGACTTATCGTAGAAGCCGGGGGTGACCGAGGCCAGCATTCGCTGGGCACTCTCGCTGGTAGGAAAATTTTCGAGGTCAATTTTCTTCGCCCTCATCCTGCTGCACCTCCTAGCTGAACTTTACCGTGCCGGTGGCAGGGTATTCGATATTCGCCAGCGTGATATTATTCATGCTGCCGTTCATCAGGAAGGTGGAGAAGTCTGTCACGCCGGGGATGTCAGCCAAAAGCGGGCGAACATCATTGTAGCGTAGGACATTATTTGCCTTCGCCTCCCCATACAGAGCTTTGACCAGCTCGCCAAACCGGGAAGTGATCTCTTCAACAGTGGTATGCTCACTGTCGTAGATAAGGCCAGTGCATGTGTAGTTCACCTTCACAGTGGTTGCAGCCGCACAGGTCAGCTCCGCGCAGCCGGTAGGCAGTAGGCGGGCCGCCCGGTCAGCAGGAGACACAATGTGGTTGAACACAGCGTCCAGCAGCTCTTTGTTTGCGGGCTGCCCGTTGCCATCCACCAGAACCAGCCGAACCGTGCCGGGGCCTTTCCACGCAGGGTCAACAATGCAGTCGCCAGCTCCAGCCTCCTTTGCCCACCGCTTGTAGTCGGTGTCGTTGCCGAGGTAGGTCATAGAGTTGCTATACTCCACAGCAATCCGGTCGTAGAAGTCATCGTTGCTCTCGCGCTCAGTACCGCCGGTAATGCTCTCTTTATTGGTGATGGCCGTGATATTGTTGATGGGTTTGAGCATCAGAATCACGGTATCGGCCTTCACATTGGAGCCGGTTCCAGCTTCAACAGCTGTCACCTCAATGTCGATGCTGCCGGCATCAGGGATGGTTGCTTCCTCATTCGACCGGAACTCAATCGAAGGGCCATCATCCGTGGCCGTGGTACAGAACACCGTGCCAGCAGTCAGCACCGTGCCAGCAGAGCCGGTTACAGTCACCGTGCCGGTAGCACGGACAGCATCGTGACGGGTCAGGTGGACTTGCTGCCCGTGCAGGTCAAGCCATTCGTCCCACGCGGACTGCGGAAACGCAATCATAATAGCGCGGGCCAGATGGAAGTTTATAAGCTCGGCCTTTTCCAGTGCCGTGGGGCGGGTCATGTCGTAAGGGAAGCCGCCGGGCATATCGTCAATGTCATCGGGCAGCTCGGCCATCATCCTGCGGTGGATTTCATCAACAGACGTCCCCTCCATGAAGTCCGGCATATTAAATTCAGGCTGCGTATCGCATCATCTCCTTTCTTTCAGATTGAGATTCGGAACTCGCCCCAGTTCACGCCCTTCACCACACAGGAACAATGCAGCTCGTCACCGTCCCATGTGAACTCAAAATCGCGGACGTATTCCGTGCGAGGGTTGACCTTCAGGGCCTCGGTAATGGTGCGCTCCACCATGGACTGTGCCACCTCCCGGTCATCATCCTTCACGCTTTCCATCTCAGTTCCGATGGAGCGAGGGTATGCCAGGCACTGGTAACGCTCAGTCTGGGCAGCCTTAAAGCACCAAATCATGAATGCTTCGCGCCCGTCACAGTCGAGCACCCTGTTGGAGCCATCCCGAACAAAATCGCCCGTCTCAGGGTTCCACTTCATGCTGCGGTGGTACTCTTTATCGAGCTGCTCTTCCTCGTTGATGATCTCCGGCACCTCAAAGGTCTGGTATAACTTTTGGGCCATTGTGCCCACCCCCTTTACGAGCTGACCACAATATCAATGACAACGGCCTCGTTCTGCACCCACGCCACGAGAACACGATCACCCGGTTTCAGGCTCCGCATCTTCTCAGGCACGAGAACGTGGTGCTGATGGGCACCTTCAGGGCCACCACCTCCCGCGCTGCTCTGCGGCGGGTCTGGAGGGTCAGGCAGGCCGGAAGCAGGGGTGCCGATAGTTCCCTTCACAGGGCCATGAACGCTGTTCAGCACGAAGGTCTTGTGGTCATGCTCACCGCTACCGGGGCTGCCGATGGTCTGCGTCTTGGCAAGGATGTCACCAACCTTCCCGTAGGTCAAGCTCCGCAGAACGTGGTAGTCACCCTTCGGGATGGGTATGGGGAAGGTATTCGTCAGCAGGCTTTCGTCATCTTTGATTTCGCCAAAGTCCAGCACAAGAGAGCTTTCGCCCTCCATCTGCTTTCCGATACGCCTTGCAATAGTCTGCCCCAGCCGGTTTGAGCCGGGGCTGGAATCCATATCCATAGGTGTGTTCACCTCCTAATCGAACGTGCCTTCATCCACCCACCCGTACACGTTGCTGGAGCTATCCACATGGATGAGATGCCACGGGTGCGCTCCACCATTTTTTGCACAGGATGGGTCTTTGGTGATTTTCGCCTTTCCAGCAGTAGCCTTGTAGCCTTTCGCGTCTGCATAGCTGCTGACATAGTGGGTGCCGCCGTGAAAATTCACAACATCGCCCACAGAGTGCTTGCCGCCGGTTTCTTTACCATCATCGGGGGCCTTCAAAAGGTCGAGCGTCATGGTCAGGCTTTCCGCATTATGCACAACGCCACGCACATAATAGCTGCCCTGCGATGTGCCAGCTTTCAGACAGACGAGATGCCCTTTCCGCAGCCATGGAATGTCCGGCGTGTTGACAGATACTTCCTCAACGACCTTGCCGTCCTCATCGAGAATGGCCTGTGCCGCAGATTTAGCATCAGCCAGCTTTTCGTCCGAGCCTCGGCGGTAGATGCGCTGCCGGGTTCCGTACTGGGTAAGGCCATCCAGAGTGGCCTCGACTTTGCTTTGGCCGCTCTTATTCTCTTGGCCAACGACCTTGACCTTCGTTACAAGGTCTTCGGTGCTGAGGCTGTTGCTGACGGAGATGGTGTTGTCCAGCTTGAAAACGTAGACATCATCATTGCCGCCAAGGGGAACGATTTCGGCCTTGCCCTTCGTGGCCCGGATAACACACTTCTCACCGCCCTTCTTTACGGCATCATCCAGCAGCTCCAGCATGATGTCCGAGAGGTACTTGTTTTTGAAGGTCAGCTTTCCATGTGTGGCATTCGGCCCCTTATACTGCCCAAGGGTAACGCCCCATTCGTCCAGAATCTTTTGGATTGCAGACTGTGTGCCGGTACCATCAGGCAAATACACATTGTCCTGACTCTTTTGCAGCTTGTACAACTCATCATAGCAGATACAGGACAGGTCGGAAGCGGAGTTACGGTCTTGCGGGTTCCACTTCTCTACGAAACCGCGGGCCACCTCGCCGTTGAAGGAACCACCATCGCTGGCAGTTACCACGATAAGGCTCCCCAGCTTTACGAGGCTGGAGAGCTGGCCTTTCGATGTGGTATCATTCCGGGCCTTGAAGGTCAGCCGCATGGAGATTTCCTTGTTGGCTTCTTCCCAGCCCAGAGCTTCGATATAGTTTTTGATGTTGTACTGCGTTCCATCATCACCGACAACGGAAACGCTGTACTTCAGCTTTGCAACGTCAACCATGGGCAGCCTCCTACGGAATAATCAGGGAGGCCCCCGGGTAAATCCACTTGCCGCTGTCGCTGCTCTTTTTGCCGTGCTTTTTAGCAGCAACTTCGATAGCGTCTTTATTGGCATCATAGATTTTCTTCCACTTGGAGCCATCCCCGTACTGCTTCTGGGCAATCTTCCAGAGACTGTCTCCACTGCTCACGGTATAGCTCTGGCCAGAACCAGTGCTTGTAGCAGCAAGGTCAGTGCGCGGGTTGGTTTTCTTCACATAGGAATCGGTGTTCAGTTCATCCGTTGTGTAGATTTCGAGAGGTTTTTTCTGTGCAAAAGAGATGTCGTACTTCAGGTTTCCGAACGCACCGTACCCGGTTGTGTGGAAAGAAGATATGGTAACGTCAATATTCAGCCAAATATCAGTGATGATAAGGGTCAGAACAGTTTCGTTGTCTACATACTCCTCGATGATGCTGCGAGCAGCAGCAGGGAGCGTCCAGAACATCCTGTTTACGATGGTTTCATTCCGGCGCGGGAATCCAAAAAATTCCCCGCTCCAAGAAACCTCCGTGACATCAGTTCCGCGCGGCACCTTCACAGTACCGCGGGAAATGGTGTCGAAGGTCTGGTATTTTGCTCCATACTTCACCTCGACCTGTTCAGGCAGAGGTGTGAAGAAAAACGGCGTACCGCCTCCTGTGGGAATCAGGCAAATCATGCGCTCACCCCCTTCAGCGGCATATTAGAGAACACCTCATCAAGCTTTGTTGCAAGCTCGCCGCCGATCTCGTCTGCCATCTCTTTCATGTGCCGCCGGATAACGGCCATGATTTCGTCTTCGGACTTCTCGCCGCCAGTGATGTTGAACTCAGGGTTTACATCAACCTTAACCGTAACTTCAGGTCGCACGGTTACATTCTGGGAGGTAGAGGCCACGTTCTGAGAGCTGGAGCTTGTGGATGCGGTGGAATCATCCTCAGAGAACAGATTGGAGGCCACAGGAGCCTCGCTTACAGTCTGAGACAGATAATCTACCGTATCGGAGGAAAACTCATTGTGGCGGCTCGTGTGGCCGTCATAATAGCTGCCCATATAGTTTCTGGTCACCGGGCTTGTGTAGCTGCTGGAACCAGAGCCAACCAGACCGCCATTTGCATGGGCAGTCACGCCGAGGATTTCTCCGGCTTGCTGGTACAGCTCAACAGCCCGCTCGCGCCTTGCGGGAACGAGCGGAATAATCATCTCAGGGCCTTCCTCACCGACCCACGAAAGCTCGCGGCCATTCACCATGCCGCCGGTTGCGTGGCCGCCGATGCTCATGCCATGATAGCCAGCAGCATACGGGGTGACAGTCTTGCCGGTCACCGAGCTTGTGTAGCTGCTGGAACCAGAGGAAGAGGGAGCAACGACACTGTTCATGGAGGAGTGAAGATTGAACTGGGCGTAGACATCTTTTTTGAACTTGGTAGCAGAAACAGCATCCAGCTCATCGTCTACTGCGTCCCGGGCCGCTTCTCCCAGACCGCTGCCGCGGATGGAATCAGCAAACGAAGCAGGCATAGAGTCCGCAACAGCCTTCAGCCGCTCCACGAGGGCTGCCTGCGTTTCGGCATCCATGCCGTTCAGGTCGAACCACTCCACAACATCAGAGTTCGTCCAGTCTGCCACGTTGGGCTTTTCCTTCAAGGCCGCGTCCATAGCCTGCTGCAGCTTCTCGGAGGTCGTGCCTTTCAGGTCGGGCAAGATACCGTCCAGAGCAGAGCTGTAAGCCTCAGCAATGGAATCAAACTGGAAGGATTCAACACGCACTTGGAGGTCGGACACCTGTGCATGATAGCTATCCGTAAGAGCCTGCAGCTGGCGGTCATATTCGGCTTGGTTGATGTCTCCACGGTCAAGCTGGAGCCGAAGGTTGGTCACGTTCACTTCCAGAGCTTCATCGTACTGGCTGGTCATGCTGCCGACCGTGTTCTTCAGTTCCTCTTGCAGGCTGGCAAAGGATTCAGCATCCAGAGCAGCCCCACCGTATTTGATTTTCAGGGTATCAAACTTGGCATTTTCCTGCGCCGTGCTCACCTGATTGGTAATATCCTGAATCTGCTGCTGCAAGCTCAGGATTTCGCTATCGCTGTCCAGCTTCAGAACGCCACCGTTCAGCTTAATATTGGCATCTATGGCGGTGTTGAGCTTTTCCTTCAGCCCATCCAGCTGGGCATCAATGGCAGAATAGGTGGCATCCAGACCGTCCGTTTTGGCATCTTCGCCCATAATGAGCTTGAAGGCCATACTTGCCTCGTAGTGCTTGTTTTCGAGGTAAGTTGCAGTGCTGGACAGCATCTGGTCGATGCTGGAGCGGTACTCCTTCACATCGGCTTCGGTCACATGGGTGCCGAGGCTCATCTTCCAGTTCTCTTTATCCAAGCTGCTAAAGGTGGACTTTACGGAGGAAAGAGAGCTTTCGACATCCTGCACAGCGGTGGAGAAATTGTTGAACCTCGTCTCTGCGCCATCAAAAGCGATGGAAGAGGCAGCCTCTTTAATTTCAGTCAGGGAGAGGTGCAGGCTGCCAAAGTGCTCGATAAGGTCATCAGACACGGCCCTCTGGAGCATGGTATTAAACTCCTCGGTGGTCACGGTTGTGTCCTTCAGGGCCTCAGTCAAAGACTTGGTTTTGAAGTTTACGCTATCGGTGGAAGAACCAGTGATCTCATAGACCTTCTGGAGCTTCTCGTTGGTCAGGGCCTCAGCTTCCGCACTCTCCTGATACTCTTTTTTGATGCGCTTGCCCTCTACATACCCAGTCAGGCCGCCAATGCCAGCACCAACAAGGCCACCGACAACGGTACCCACACCGGGGATAAAAGAGCCGAGCATGGCACCGGCAGCCGCGCCAGTAGCCACGCCGCCAGCTTTCCATGCAGCAGACTGCCCATAGGCGGCCTGCTTTTCCTTATCGCTGGACTTCATGGCGGTGTAGGCATCAATACCGGCACTGATAAGGGTCGCACCAGCAGTAACGGCACCGGCCACAGCTCCAGCACCCTCCAAAGCAGCCATGCCGCCAGACAGGGCACCAGAGGTGCTACCGAAGTACAGACCAGCCTTGCTGCCGCCGCCCACGGCATAGCCAACATTTGCAAGGCTGCCCAGAACGCCAGTACCAGCAACCATAGCGTTGCCGGTAGAGCCTGCGATGGTTCCGGCCAGAGATGCGCCGCCAAGAGAAGCCTGTGCACCAAAAATGCCCTTGCCGATAGTCCAGACATCTTTGCCAACGCCAACGGCAGGCATTGCAGCTTTCGCAATGATAGCAGCAGACACAACAGAGCCGAGGTCTGCACTCTTGCCTCCCGGCAGCAGCTTTCCAGCACTGGAGAACAGGTTGCCAATGCCAGACAACAGGCCGTCTTTGATGGTATCAAAATCGAAACCATCGGCGAAGCCCTGAGCGAAAGCCTTGCCAACAGATGCGCCCTCGTTTACAGAATCGGACACATCAATGCCCAGCAGCATCATCAGCCCAGCACCAATGCCAGAGCCAACATCTCCAGCAATATTGGAGACCATAGACTTGCCGGTGTTCTTCCACCATTCACTGAAAGGCTCAGCAACGATTTCGTCCCACACCAGCTTTACACGCCCGCCGAAGTCGGCGTTCTGCCACTCATCGGACGCGGTCAGGTCACGCATCTTTGCCTGCATGACATCGTACTTGCGGTCAACGAAGTCCATAAAGTCGCTCAGGGCGGCTTCGATGTCAGGCATGGCAGCGGTCAGGCCCTCAGCCACAGAACGGACGTAGGGGTTCAACCGCTTGCCGAAGCTGATTTTCACGCCATCCACAGCAGACTGCAGCAACGTGATGGAGCCGGACAGGTTATCGAGCTGGGTGTTGGCCATCTTCTCGGTGGCTCCATCGGCATTGTAGATAGCTTGTGTCAGCTTCTCATAATCCTCAGTAGAGGCATTGATAATAGCCAACATACCGGCCATAGCTTCTTTGCCAAAGATCGTGCTCGCAGCAGCGGTCTGCTCAGTTTCAGACAGGCCGCCGAGGTTGGCTCGCAGCATATCCAGAACTTCCTTGAAGGACTTCATTTCGCCATTTCTCTTGGTCAGGGAAATGCCGTACTTGTCCATAGCTCCCTGCATCTTATCGGTAGGAGCAGCCATGTTGGCGATAGAGGTTTTCAGGGAAGTGCCGGCCTGAGAACCCTTGATACTGGCATTTGCCATCAGGCCCAGAGCAAGCGAGACATCTTCCACAGAATACTTCATAGCACCAGCAACGGGGGCAACGTACTTGAACGACTCACCCAGCATCGAGACGTTGGTATTTGCATTTGCACTGGCCTGAGCCAGAACATCCGCAAAGTGGCCAGAGTCCGAAGCAGACAGGCCGAAGGCGGTCAGAGCATCAGTTACGATGTCAGAGGTCGTGCCAAGGTCTTCGTTCGCGGCAGCGGCCAACTGCATAATGCCGGAGATGCCATCCAGCATATCTTCCGTTTTCCAACCGGCCATGGCCATATAGTTAAAAGCCTCAGCAGAATCGGTGGCGGTAAATTTTGTGGTCGCGCCCATCTCTTCTGCCTTCTTGGTCAGCTGCTCCAGCTCATCGGAATCAGCTCCGCTCACGGCCTGCACTTGCGACATGGCCGCTTCAAAGTCTTTTTGGGTGTTGATGGTATCGGTCAGCCCCAAACTTACCCCGAAAAAAGCCCCCGCTTGAAGCAGGGGGTTTTTTAGCAGATTCAGCAAGGTTCTAACCGGCGTGGTGGCGAAGTCCAGAGCTTTCAGAGTGAAGCTCCATGTCTTTCCAGCCAGAGACTTTACGCCGCCCCCGATTGTGTCAAGGACAGGAGAGATGTTCTCTTTGGCCTCCAGATAAATCTGGTACTTTTCCTTGGCCCACTTCGCAAGGTTCTGCTGCGTCTTGTTAGCCTGTTCATCGAATTTTGAGACGTATTCGCGGCTCCTGTCAACGGACTGGCCAGCCTTATCAGCAGCATCTCCCAGACTTCCCAGCTTTTTGGTGGCGTTGGACACTCCGGGGTCGGTCTTGTCCACGGTTTCAATAGGGATTTCAATTCGGATTGTTTCAGCCATTTTCGTCCCCTCCCTTCTGCATGGATTCAATGGCTACCCGCATGGAGGCAAGCATAAAAGCCTGCACTCCGGGCGGCTTCAGATAGAACTCGTCAGGGGTTATGCCGGTACGCTGGAAGATGTGATGCAGCAGGCACAGCTTCCCGCCGGACTGTATCAGTTTTTTGCAACTTCCTCCAAATCGGACTCGAAGCCGCTCAGCTTGTCGATTGCGTCAATGACGCGGTCTTTCTCGCCAGCCTTCAGGCAGTAGTCGATGACATCCAGAGGCCCCATGATCTGCAGGCCCTGTGCGAGCAGGGCATCCCAGATAGCCTTGTTGCCCCACAGCTTCTTGCGGTCATCTTCAGTAGTGGCCTGATAGATGATCTCAGAGCGGTACTTCACGCTGTCGGTAGTTTCGGGCAGCTTCATACCAAGCTGCTTGCTGCGGACGTACTTGGTGTGCTTCTCCTTGCAACGGTTGTAGTCGGTGGCGGTCAGAGGGTGGATGTTGAAGGCGAAGAACAGGCGGCCTTCGCGGGCAATCTCGATGCGCTGGGTTTCGGTTGCATTGAAACCAGCAGCATCAATCAGGCCCTGAATGAAGTTCTCCTCATTGGCCTTGACAACGCTCTTGGCCTCCTCCTCGGTATACTCGGTGTCATCGACCTCAGGCACAGCAGCTTCGGGGGTCATAAGGGAAACGCCTTTCTTAAAGTCAGCCATCTTAAATGTCTCCTTGTCATGATATAAAAATAAACATGAGGGGAAGCTCCTTGCCTCCCCTCATGCGGGTTAAAAATCGGGTATCGTGTTCAGGCAGCCTTATGCGGCCTGATTGCCAAGCAGGCTTGCCAGCTTCGGGGGCTTGTTGACGAAGCAGTTGAACTGCCGCTTGATGGTATCGCCAACGGTGTAGTTCTGGATGTCGATATCGCCATCAGGCAGGACATCACGGTACATGACGCGCTCCTCATCGCCATCGCGGCCACCCAGAGCACCCTGAATGTTCCAGCGGGGAGATTCGCCAACCTCCATGGCCTCCATCACATCGGTGAAGAACTCTTCGCTCATGATGGTGATAGCGGAGAAGCTCAGGGTGACGGTATAGCTACCCGGGGTGGCGTGTTCCTGCATATCACCCAGAACCTTGTACTTGGAGTTGGCAAAGTTCACGGTGGATTTGAAGGTCTCGATATAGGCCACCATAACGCCGTTCTCGTTATAGACAGAAGCGTCCTTGCCAGAACGGGTGCGGCGGGAATCACTCGCAGAAGAAGTGTTACGCATTTAGATTTCCTCCTCTCACTCGCTGTCCGTAGTTGCGAAACGGAACAGGAAGTCGGTGTAGATGTGCTCGGCAGAATCCTTGTCGATAACATCAATCTGGAACCATGCGCTGTCACCATTGGGGGTGTACGCAGGGTTCAGAGCAACGGTACCAGATACCAGCTTGCTCTCGGCCACCATCTCATCGACAATGGACTGCATGGCACTGATGATGGCAGCGCGGCCAGCATTATCGTTATCGACCTTGCCAACCATGTTGTCGTTGGTGGTATTGCAGCGGCGAATCAGCTCGTAGCGGGTCTTGGTGCGGCGAATCTTCTTCCAGCCCTCGTCACGGTCAGCAGGCGGGGTGACAAGGGTGTTGATTGCACTGTCAATCCAGACCTGACCGGACTTGTTCATGCTCAGTACGATGCAGCCCTTCTTTTCGGCCTTGATGATCTGAGTGTTGGACAGAGGCTCGCCCAGACCAGAGAAGCCGTTGATAACGGTATGGGTCAGGGAGGAGCTTGCAGAGGTCGCACCAATCAGACCGGCCAGCCGGGCAGCAGTCTGATAGCCGTCCAGCATGGTATCACCATACTGTGCGGAGGCGTTCAGAACGTACATCATGCGCTCGTCATTGAAAGCAGCGGCATGGGTCATGCGGTCATCAAGAGCAGTGCCCTTTTTCTCGGCAACGACCGCGGTCATCAGGCTGCCGACATCCATCATGCGGGACATGAAGGACTGCACCAGCAGATGCACGGAGTTGTCCTCAGTGTCCACGCACAGGGTATTGATCTCGAAAGGCTCCACCAGCTCCAGAGCATCAGAATACGCACCATTGTTGACGGTGGGATTCGTGCCGGCAGTAAACAGGGTCTGAGATACATCTGCCAGCTCCTTGGCGGTCTGGCCGGTCTTGGCAGTGGCGATAAAGTTCTTGGAAGCAGCAAAGGCCTCGACCAGTGCGCCAGCCTCGCCAGCACCGGCCTCAAACTCCACCTTCTCCACCTGTTTGGTGCCGGAATAGATGATGCACTCCTTGACGCTCTCATCAGCCAGCGTCTTGCGGACGGTGCAGGTCAGGGGCTTTGCACCGGGGTATTTCGCGGTCAGGGTAACGGCAGCAGCAGGGCTTTCGCCGCTACTCTTCAGGTCGATGGTTGCGGCAGTGCCGCCAGTGCCAACGCGAACCGCAACGATGGTCTTTGCGCCACCAGCCACAGCCTGAGCAATGGCATCGGTAGTCAGAGCATCGCCAAAGGTGTCCGTATAGTCCTCATCAGAGGACAGCTCAACGGCAGCACCGAGAGGGCCAAAGTCTGCGCGGAACAGAACGGCGGTCACGCCGCTCACTGCACCAGCCGTATCGCCGGTGCCAGTCTTGCCGATGTGGTAATACGCACCGGGGCGAACCTTCTTCTCGCCGGGGGTATAGCTTCCAGCCATATTATTTGACCTCCTTGCTCATAAAGGCTGCCACGATCTCCTTTGCCTTGGAGAGAGGGCAGCTCTTGATATTTGCGGACTTCATGGCAGCTTCAACGCACTCTTTCCGTGCGCCGAACAGGGCCATGGAATTCGCTGCGAACTCGCTGACGGTGTACTCAGCCTCAACAGTGGCCTGCACAGTGTCAGCAGCAGCGGTTTTCGTTGCCATAGGTCATACCTCCTAGTAATTGATATTGGGGTGTCTAAGTGGGTAGCCGACCGCCTTGTAGCGGAGCAGGCCATATCGCCCGGTGACGAAAATCTGTCCGTCCTTCAGGTAGTCGGATTTAAGGTTTGCAGTCAGCCGCTCCATGAACATGGGCGAATCGTCCAGCATGGTGACCTCGCCATCGAGGGAGAGGCTGTTGAGGACAGCCGCGGCCATCTTCAGGCGGGTGGTCCCGTCAGGGCACAGCAGGGAGATGGCAATCTTCCCGTTCATCCAGACAACCGTGTTGGTTTCCTCCAGCTTCTCGATTTCGGTAAGGCGGCAGTAAAAAACCGGGGCTTCTTTCGAGGCCTCGGTTTCGTCTGCCATCTTATCAATTCCCACCACGATGCTGTCCGGGTAAAGGTTTTTGATGTACCGGGCCATTGCCATGATGGGGTCAGGGTCGGTGGTTTCTTGCAGCGGGTACTCCATGATGTCGAAGCGGACATCAGAGCCGATGAGAAGTTCATTCTTCTCTTCGGCCATCGAGAAGCCCTCAGTCCGCGCCCACGCAAAGGCGTACAGAGTGCCGTTGTCATCCTTGAGCAGGACATCTTTCAGGGCCTTCTTGACGGCTGGTTCGATAAGCTCAGGAACTGCCTCAGAATCGTTCCGGCAAATAAGGGTCACGGAAAGAGTGCCAGCACTCTTGCGCTCCCCATCGGCCTGCATATCAAAATTGAACACAGCCCGCGGGTACTGCGTGGCGCGGCCCCATCCGGATTCCCGGTCTCCCGGTGCTTCAGGGGTGAAGATAGCAGGCTGCCCGGCGTACCGCGCAAGGTATTTGGTGAGGCTTTCGGCCTCAGACAGCCGCTTGTAAATCAGGTCTTCGATGGTCATTCTTCGGACACCTCCACAGCCTTCAGCTCATACACTTCGGAGAGGTCAGCAGACCAGCGGACATCCCACTCGCCGCGCTCAACCTCAGCCACAGGAATGGCGAAGTGGTTGATGACATTCCCGATACCGGGATGGAACATGGCAATGATGGTGGTGTCCGTCACTGCCGTGACTACTCCAGTCCGGCCCTTATCCCAAGAGGCGTGTTTTGCATAGAGGGCGTAGCCCATCTTCACGGCCTCAGTATCGAACCGGGCACGGGTTTCTTTGATGATAAGCTCCATCGGCTTCCTCCGTTTCACTCATAGTTCTCGCTGTAAATTTTCTTTATCTCAGGGGCAGCCTTGTCCACAATTTCCTGCTGGAATGGACGGGGTGCCATGTGCCGGGTGCCATTTTCGAGATATACAGAATACTTCTCCTGACTTTCCAGAACGGCAGAAACGCGGATGCCGGAACCAGAAGAGGCACTTTCGACAGTGCCGTTCCAGTTCATTCGCAGCATACCAGTCCGGCGGGCAGGAGGTTCACCGGGGGCAGATGCCGTATACCGAGCCTTGCTGTGAGGCTTGCGATATACACGGCCAGAACGCTGACCTCTCAGCACTTCCAGCTCAGCATTACGGAGGGCATTCGTGGCACGGACGCCCCTTGAGGCCACTTCCTGATTGAGCTTCTGCACCGTTTCGTCAACGGCAATCTTCAGCTTGCCGGGAGCTTTCTTCGGGGCGGTCATTTTACGTCCGTCCTTTCCTCAGCATAGTAAATGGTGGCTATACCAAGGGAACAGGCCGGGTCAACATCCACGATGAAGAAAATCCTATCGCCAAGGATGAGCCTGTCAGTCCTCTCAGCCTGCTGGCCGCCGCTCTGCACAATGATGTGAGTAACAATATGGTCAGCAGTTCCATGCGCCCTGTCGGCCTCCGTAGCCGTTGTCAGGAAGCCTTTCAGGAACTCCGTCCCGTCCCCATCATACTGCACAGTCGGGCGGCCATTTTTTAAGCCGCCCTTACCGCGCTCTATGACAAAGGATTTCGGGAGGTTTCCGGGCCTCAGGTACATAAACCGTGCGTTAATCATGGTGTCTGTGCCTCCAGACGTTCCCGGTGCGGTCATTCTCCATCATGCCAGTGTAGAAGTACGGTGGCTTCTTGCAGCAGTCAGGCGGCTGCGGAACGGACGCTGCACCCAGAGACACCTCTTTTTTGAGGTCTTTGTACATCTCTTTCCAGAGCTTCGCTCGCTCTTGGAGGTACAACGTCAGCGGGCCGGTCTTGGTGTTCACCTCATAGCTGAAACGGTGCGCCAGACTTTCCAGCAGCATCAGTTTGGCCCTTTTCCACGATTTCGGGTAAGCAGAGATGGCGGCCTCAATTTCCTCGTCGGTCAGGGCCGTGGTATCGGGGCCTCCCTCAGTGGCGGTATCGCCCAGCTCAAACCGCATCCTGTCCTTGCCATACTCAGCAATGGCAGAGGGGTCGTAATTGTAGCTTCTTGCCATACAGTGCGCTCCTTGTCAGCTCATCATGCCTTGTCAGGCGGGTGGGAGGCCGCAGAACCTCCGTTTGCATCTTCAGAGGGATGCAGGGCAGCCGCGCGAGCCTTGGCCGCTGCGCGGACGCTTTTGCGGCTGTCCGTGGCGTGGATAAGGATGAGAACATTCTCGTCCTCAACATCCTGCACCATGGCAGCAGCCTCGTCAGCCGTGGACTGCTGGAGGGCAAAAATAAAGGCTGCACCATCCACAGGGATGGGAACAGCCAAATCATCATCGCCCTTGATGGGAACATAGAGCACGCTGCCAGAGCTTTCCACGGCGGGTGCAGCAGCTCCAGCAGCAGGCTCATCGGTCTGCTCCACGATATAGCCGCAGGAAGTCAGAGAGCGCACACGGGAGGGCAACACAGCGCCATCAGGGATTGCATCACCGGGCTGGTAGGTTACGCCGCCCAAAGAAAGAACTTTCCGGCAGATATAGCTCATGTCGGTACCTCCGTTACACGCACTTGGACAGATAGCAGGCAAGGTCGTCAGAGGTCTTGCGCATATCAGTAGACAGCAGACCCTCGACAAACTCAGCATGGGTTGCGGGGTCGCCCTCGAAAGTGCTGATGGCCATGTAGTTGCCATTGCCCAGCATATCCCAAGTGAAGGTGTAGCCTGCGGAAGGCTCATCCAGCTGCGGGTGGTCGGTGACATAGCACATCAGTGCGCCATCGCTCTCGCAGATGAAGTCCATATCATCAGGCTGGCCCTCATCGGCCTTGTTGTGGGTGGCCATCAGGACATTGACCTCATCGAAGCCCAGCAGCTGCGCCAGCACGTTCTCGTTGACGGTAGCAGGGTTCGGAGTGGAGCCACCGTACTTCACGCGCTCCAGAATGTCGGGGTGAGCCTTCAGGCCCAGATACGTATCGTAGCCGAGGCACAGCTTGTTCGGGGTGCGGCGGCCAGCCAGACGAATCTCGCGCTTGCGCTCATCAAAGAAGTGCACCGGGTCGAAGTTGGCATCGGTGAACTTCAGGAACTGCTTTGCACCGGGGACGCCAGAGGAAATGCCAGTGAACTCATTGTCCCACACGCCGGTCTTGAAGAAGTTCTCGGCAAACAGGAGGTCGAGGTGCAGCAGCATCTGCTCGTTGACAAAGCGGGTGCTGGAGCGGCGCGGGTCGATAGAGGCGGGAGCACCGGAGCGGGAGTAGTCCAGTGCGCCGATCTCATCCACGCCCACCAGAATCTGATCGACCTCGCACTTGTAGGTCTTATCAGTGTGGCCGCGCTTGGCAGGCTGCACCTTGCCAAAGGCAGGCTTGCGCTGCACATTGTCGCGGGAGATGTCACCCTTCAGGAACTCGTAGTAGAAGCCCGTAGTGGTGCTCACAGGGCACATCGGGAAAATCTTGGTTGCAACGTAGTCTTTGGGGTCGGCAAAGGCTGCCATGCTCATGTTGGACAGGTAGCGGTTCGGCTTCCAGCCCTTTGCAATAGCAGCCATGATGCCGGCAGCATTGTTCATATTGTCTCTCATAGGGTTTTACCTCTCTTTCTCCGGTCAGGAAGCCTTGGGCTTGTAGCCGGACTTGGTGAGCTGAACAGAAACAACCGTGCCAGCAGCTGCGGCAGCAGACAGGGCAATGCCCACGATGAACTGGCCGTCAGTAGCCTTCACGGCCTTGCCAGCGGCATCCGTGGCCAGCTCATCACCGGCAGCAATAGTGCCGCCAGCAATCCACTTGCCAATGTCCTTGACCTGAATAGTCAGGGAGCTGCCAGCATCAGCATCAGCATCGTTGGTAAACAGAGACAGGCCCAGCACATTTGCGCCAGCAGCGGGCAGGGCCAGCTTGCCTTCGCTCAGGGCCAGAGCAATGCCCTGAACACCTTCCAGCTTCTCCTTCGCCTTGAAGGTCACGGTTGCGCTCTCATTGATGGTAGAGCCGATAAAAGTAACATCTGCCATGTTTTAGCCCTCCTTCTCGCACTCAGCACGCAGGGCGGGGTCGTTCATCAGAACTTCGTCCAGAGCCTGAGCCTTGGTGACATTCTTGGACTTCATCAGCTCCACAGCCTTCGCCTCGGCGCGCGTCCAAGCATCCGGGGCAGAGCCGTTGCCACGCTTGCCGACCTCAGAGAAGGCCGCAGAGGTGTTGGCCATGTTCACGGCCTCGTCCAGAACGGCCAGATAGTCGTTATAGGCAGTGCCGCCGGCAGCCTTCATGGACTTCAGGACAGGGAAAAGCTCATCTTCCTTCTTGCCGATGATGGCGTACTTCTTGGCGACCTCACGCAGCTCACGATCGAGAGAATCCTCGCGGAACTTGCGCAGAGAATCCAGCTCAGCCTGCACAGCAGGGTCAAGCTGGGCGTATGCGGGGGCCGCAGGAGCTGCCGGTGCAGCGGGAGCGGTCAGGCTCTTTGCCACATCAGGAGCGGGAGCAGCAGGGGCGGCAGGGGCCGCCGCGGGCGGGGTCTGGCCCTCATCAGAGCCGTAGCGCTTCTCGATAGACTCGAAAAACGCCAGCTCTGCAGGGGTCATCTTGGACTTGTCGATTTTCATGGTATCGTCTCCTTCCGGCTCATCGCCGTTGTTTTTGGCCGCAGTGTCCTTGGATACGGGGGCATCCCCAGAGTGATTGTGCTTCTCAATCTGTTCGTTGATGGCATCCACAGCAGCCTTTGCAAGAGCAACGGTTGCATCATCCACAGGGATATTCTTCAGCACGACATTGGCCACCTTGCCAGCGGACCACTGCTCTGCAAAGTTCTTTGCGGCCGCATTGAACTCGTCAAGGCTTTCCAACATCGCGGTTTTGGTCGCATCCCCATCCAGCTCGTTATCGTTCAGGATGGAACAGATAGACTGATTGAGTGCAAAGCATACATCCCAGACCTCATCGCACACCCGGCGGTTTTTCATCTCGCCGTATGCCTCGGTAAACCCGACAGAGTTTTTCTGCACATCCTGCTCAGCACTTACCGGCTCCTGCGCCACGCCAAACATCTTCGCAAGGCCAGAAGAAAGCCGCTTGAAGAATCCAGTACCCTCAGAGCTATCAGCTCCGACACCGGGTTCAGCAGCGGCATCATCTTTCCGTTTGAAGAGCTTGATAAAAGCGTCCGGGTTTGCGCCCTCATCTACAAAGTCAACATTCGTGACTTTCAGATGCTTCAGTTTTGTTGCCACGTTCATCCTCCTTTCTATCAGGGTGAATATAATTACAGCCGGGAGCTTTCGCCCTCGGCTGGAATTATCATTGCTGTTCGACTTCCACGCGCTCAGCTTCTCCCTCAATGGAGAACATGGTGTACTCGCCGCTCTTGACCTTCTCCCACACATCGTGGTCGGTCACATGAAAGCCTATCCACCATCCGACAGGCAGGGTGCCAGGTTCGAGGCCCAGAGCCTTCTGCTTTTCTTCGGTGAAAACGCAGCTTTCCACCAGCACGGCAACATCTCCGCGCTCGTGCATCTCACCGCCTTCACGGTACAGCTCCACGAAACGGTAGGCAGCATTTTCGAGGTCTGCCGGGTCGATCATATCTTTCTGCCAGTCCTCAATCTGCTCGCCATCCACACGGATGGCCACGCTCGCCCAGCCAAAAGCCAGCATTCGCTCGTCATCGCTTTTTGCAATGCGGAGGCCATGCTTCTTCACGCCGCCTTCAGCAGGGGGCGTATCAGGGGGCGGTGTGGCCGCGATAAGTTCATTGAATGCAATCATCGGTTTCCTTTCTGCCAGTAGTCGGCTGGCTGTTCGACATACTCAACAGCACACCCACAGCGCGGATGTGCAGGCGGGAGCCTTTTCTGGTCGGCAAACAGGAGCCTGCCGGTATACTCGAATGTTTCATCCATCCCGACAATGGTACCGTCCAGAGCTGCGCACACATCGCACACAGCATCATCTCCAGAGGTGCACCACATCTTGGCCATCGGGCCGAGAAGCCCGTCCTGCTGTGCCTGACGGATGCCAAGGTCAGCACCACGGTTAAAGGAGAAGGCAAGCTCAGTTTGGGCAATGGTTGCAGCTCGGTAGCGGTGGGCCTTCTCAGCATACCGGGAGGCAGATTCGAGAGCCTTTACCCGGGCCGCCTCAGCCTTCATGCGAGGGTGGTTGTCCTTGATGGCGGCCAGCACGGTATCGTAATACCTCACAGTGGCCGCGGACTGCTGGGCAGTCAGACCCACACACGGGCGAATCAGGCGGGCCAGCTCATCTACGGTATGGCCCTCGGTCATCTTCTGGGCCAGCAGAGCGCGGATAGCCTCTTGCTGCACCTCAGAACTCCGGGTAACAAAAGAGGCTCCGCGGCTGGCAATCCATTGCGCCGCGCCGGGGGCCTCAGTTTCAAAGTAGAACTTGTCGAGCTGCAAGAGGGCAGGCTGGGCCATAGCACCAGCAGAAAGAGCCTTCATCCAGACAGCAGCAAACTCGGTGTCAACGAATCTGGAGTAGTCCTGCGTGAACTCCATGAACACATCTTCGTCCAGCTCTCCCCTCAGGATGGCTTGGCGAATCTCCTTGTAGGAGAGGGCCCGCTTTTGGTCATCCCAGAGGCGGCAGAGCTTTTCGATGGGTTCTCCCTGTTCGTCAACGAGGTACTTCTCCAGCTTCTTCAGCACCGCGCTCTTTTTCCGGCTGCGGCGGCGGGCGCGGGCCTTCCAGACCTCACCGGGGTGTGGAATCCTTACCAGCATTTACAGCCCTCCCCAGACGCTTTTTTGCAGCCTGAATGGCCGCCTCGTCATCCTCCAGAGCGTCACTCTGCCCGGCGGCGGTCTTGGGCGGCTCCGGCTCAGGGTTCAGCTTGCGGCCATCCAGCAGCCGGGCCTCGGTAGGCACGGTGTCGGTGGTGCGCTTTGGCAGCCCACCGGTCTTGCGTACAAAGTCCTCCAGAGCCTCATCGGGGATAAGGACACCCACACCGACCATATCTTTGATGTAGGTAGACAGCTCTTTGAGGTCAACGTCCTGAATGTCCCCGTGGGTCATCTTCGGATAGTCCGTGATGCCAGAGAACTTCTCGCCGTTGATGTCAATCAGGCCCGGAATACCATGCGAGTTGAACTCCTCGCAGATGATGTCCAGATACGCGCCAATGGCCATCGCAAACAGGTTCGTCTTGTCGCTACTCAGGGCGAAAGAGCCGACCTTCTCATGGCCCAGCTGGATGAAGTCAGCAAGGACGGTCTGACTAATTTTGGTATCATATCTCTCGATGATAGCATTGGTATCAAACTGCCGGGAGCCGCCGGTGCTCATCAGCTCAAAGGAATATCCGAAGGGCAGCACAACGCCCTCGCTCTCATCCCTGCGGACATTCTTGACCATAGCTTCCAGCCCGGTACGGAGCTTGACCATATCCGGGTCTTCGGCATCCCAAGGATTCACACCTTCGGGGGCAGTGATAACAGGCAGGCCAGCAAGGTCACGCTCAATACCGATGCCCTCTATCTCCTGAATACGCCGCTTGAAATACCAAGAGTGGTATGCAGTTCTCAGAATAGAACGGCCCTCAGGGTTGTCCTTGCGGCTCCGGGTGCGGAACAGCAGGCACTTTTCGATGGGAATAGTAATCAGGCCAAAATCCGGCGGCGGCATCTGCGTCATACCGGTGAGGTTGTCTTGGTCATCATACTCCCACTGGTAAAGGGTTTCTTGGGAACGAATGGGCAGCTTGGCCCAGCCTATGAGACCATCAGAGAACTTGGAGTTGGTGCGCTTGTCCTTAGTGCGGCCCATGCGCCGTTTATAGACGATTTCGTGCAAGCTCCAGCCATAGGTGAGGAAAGACAGGATTTCGGAGATAGTGTCCGTCCATGTCATGTCCATATCTTCCATACAGCTCTTGACGAACTCTGCGGCCTCTTTATCCTTTGCGGAGCTGCCGCCCGGCTCAATGTTCCAACTCGCCTGACGCACAAGCATCTCAACAGCAAAAAGGATGGCGCCAACGGTTTCATCGTTGTTTGCCATCTCGGTATATACCTCAGCACCTTTGCGGCCACGCAGCTCAGGCAGGAACTCTTCGTAAAAGATGCCGCCGTATCTGCGCTGACCTACGCGGCCCAGCTCCTCTGAGCCTTTGCTCATAGCGGTTCGCCTCCTTTCTCGTTATTTATTTTTCCAATAGCTGGCCTTCTGCAGCCCGCCGGAAGCCGGGGGTGCGGTAGCCACCGCGCTGCTCTCCAGCTCAGCAAAAGCGGAGGAGCCTGCATCGACCATATCTTTGAACTTGGATTCGGGGAAGCTCTCAAGCTCCGAGAAGTACATTTCGTTCCAGTCGGCCAGCAGGACATCGACATTGCCGTGCTGCCACTGGGCGGCAAAGGGTTCGGCTCGGACTTCCTTGCTGCCAGATTCGGCAATGGTTTTGACAGGGAATCCCGCCAGCATTTTCACGAAGCTCTGAGCCTGCGCTTTACCAGCCTGCCCGGGGTCTTTCGGCAGCCTCTCCACAACGCGCTTGTGGGTTTTCTTATCCATCTGGGCGGTCTGCTTGATATGGGTACGAACATCATCAGCAGATAGCCGCTGGTTGGTGACGTTCGCCACAATATAGCGGCCATTACGCCGCTTGCCCAGCAGAACGCTGGCAGTATAGGCAGGCTCTCCGTTCTCGTCCTCAGCAGTGGCGGCCAAATCCCAGCCACGCGCCCATGCGATAACATCTTTCGGTAGCTCATCCAGCAGGGTGACCTGACTGCGCTTGAAGTAGAGGCCAGCTGCCGCCTTGATCTTCCAGTTGCCGTTGAGCAGTCTTTCTCGTTCAACTTCCAGCAGGGCATTCAGGTTGGCGATATATCCGGGGTCGATCTCCATCAGCACTTTGTTGTCTTGCAGGCGGGAGGCGATAAAGGTCACGCTCTTGCACTGCTCAGGGGTAACGCCGTGCTCTTTCTCCAGTTCCTCCACGCTCCCTGCAAAGTATATGGTGTCATTCAGAACGCACATATACCGCACCTGTCCGCTGCGCTCAGGGATGGGATAACCGGTATCTTGGTCAATCCACCAAGATATAAAATCGGCCACCCAGCTATCCGCATCGGGATTGCAGGTGGCTCGAACATAAGGCCGGATGCCGCAAGTAGAGCGGTTACGGCTCAGCATATAGAGGAACTGTTTGCGGCTGAAATGTGTCAGCTCGTCAAAGCCAAGGTAACAAATTTCTGTGCCCTGCCAGCCCTTCAGGTCATCATCGTTCGTGATGTGAGCGAAGTTCAGGCGGGCACCGCTTCCAAATGTCCAATGCAGCTTCGGGGTCATACCCGGCACTGCATCAGGCACAAGGTCGTAAATCTTATGGCTGGCATCCCAAAGGCCGCCCTGGGCTGTTATCTGGGTATAGGAGTGGCGGAAGATAACGCCACCGAATCCCTTTACACCCCTGTTCCGCAGTCCCTCCAGAAGCAGAGCGTAAGTTTTGCCGCCTCCGGCAGCTCCTCCGTAAATAACAATATCGGCTTTCGAGGCCATGAACATGGTTTGCGGGCCAGCTTGCGGGCCGATGGTTGCCGCCTCTCTCTTATCCCGTCCATTGTCAGGGATACAGATTGGCATATATTCCACAGTGAATATTTTCTCATCTTCCTGCCCGGCGGCACCAGCTCCAACTTGGTCTGTCAGTTCTCCAAGCAGCCGAATTGATGCCGTATCTCCATCAAGAAGAGCTTTCTGCATCAATCGCGCCACAATGGCCGCGCTGTACGTCTGGTCATCTTTGGCAACGCCGTAGACTTCCAGACTTGCGCCCATAGTCTTTCCGACATGGGCATTCATGAGCTGTTGGGCCAGCTCTTTCATGTTTTTCTTGGCCCGTTTTGCTTCTCCAGAGGCGATGCCGGCCTTCCTTGCGTTCTCGACCCGCTCTTCTCGTGTTTTTCTCGCGTTTACCTCATCAATAGGCATGAGGTTCTTTTCGTTGGCCACTTCACCACCTTCCTCTCGTTTTCGGGGCAGAGAAGTCAGATGAAGCAGGCATCTTTCCGGCCAGCAAGCAGCATCTCGTGGACATACATATTCGGCCCGGTCATGCGGCAAGGAATGTCACACCCGGCCATATCGGTTGCAGCTCGGTTCTTCTTCTCCAAAATATCAGGGTCGAGGATGTGGCCGATGATCTGATACGGCTTGTGGCAGCAGTACATAACCTCACCGCGCTCATTCAGGGCGATTTGCGCCCACGATGCAGTGCAGGAATCTTCCTGACGGTCCAGCAGCTCCCACTTGAAATTGAGCACCACCCGGCTGTCGTTCGCTGCCAGCTCCTTCACCGCCTCCATCGTCCTTGCGGCCTGCTCTTTCGCCATGTCCAGAGCATAGGCTTTCCCGCCAGTGCTTTCGATAGGTCGGAACGCAATATAATCCACAAGAAGGTCGCAATTGGCCTCGTAGAAGCGCATAACGTCATCAGGAGAGGTAACAACACACTGAATGCCCAAAGACGTTCTGGGGCTGTGCTGGCGTTTCCACGCGGCGTAGTCCTGAATATTCTTCACGACAACAGCATACTTTCGCACACCACGGCGGTGCTCGTAGCTATCTTCGTCCCATCCGTCAAGGCTGACTTTCAGGTAGTCAGGTCTGGGCAGCCTCAGCACATTGAAATTCGTGTTGATGCCATAATGCAGACCTTTTTCGTCCATCCATTCGGTGATGCGGTCAAAATCAGGGGTGAGCGTAGGCTCTCCGCCTCCGGTCAAGATGAAGCCCTCCACACCCATTTCAATCAGGCGGGTGGCATACTTGCGGAATCCCTTGAAGCTCATAGCTCTTGCACCGGGGTCAAGCTCCCATCTACCGTATGTGCAGTAGGGGCAGCGGTTATTGCAAAAGTTGTTCAGGAATATATCTGCCGTAATAGGCTTATGCTCTCCCACGATGCGGTCGAGGTGGACGAGCATCTTATTCCCGGCGATGTTCTGCATCGTTCTTCTCCTTTCGGTATTTCTGGTTCAGGATTTTGGGGACGCAGCAGTCCCAGTTTATCTGATGGTGGGTGCGCTGGTGGCTCCCTCCCATTTTTCCGATCTCCACGCAAGACGGCATGGACATGACAGAGTAGAAAGATTTGGTGTAAGTTCCGCTCTCTTTATACGCCTCAGTCATGCCGCCGGACAGGCTTTGCGTCTGAATCTGCGTCACCTGACAGCGCATAAACGTAAAAAAGAGAACGCCGCGGCTACCAAGGGTGGTGTAGGTAGTAACATCTTCGTTCATCGTTCCACGGAACTCTACGGGCGTATCGGTTCTGCAAAACATACTGTTCATGCACTTCCGCTTCAAGCCCATCTTGTACCCGCCGCCATTTACACCACCTATCATGTCACCACCCTGAGCAAGGGCAACCATGGCAGCACCTGAAGCATCAAGAAACGTAAGCATAGCCTCGAACAGGCCATCCAACTGCGGCCCGACCATGGATTTTCCCTTGAGCTTGGTTCCTTCCGGCCAGCGAATCAAGATGTCTTTGTAGTCATCGTCCAGCATGAGGAAATATTTCAGCCCCAGCTCTTTGGCGATTCTCCAGCTCTCATTGCGGGCGTACAAGATGGCTCGATGCTCGCAGATATTGTCCATCGTGTCAGCTCTGGCAACAGCAGCGGCCTTATCGAACATGATGACGTTCTCGGCTCCAAACTTCTCCCGGTACAGCTCAGCAGTATCATCTTCGTTGTCGATGATAAAATACAGCTTCCCGGAATACTTCTGCCGCTTCAAGGTGTCTGCGGTCACTACGTTGTCAGCTCTCCCGTGGGTCAGGATGAATACAGCAAAATCGTCACGCAGCATGGCTCATTCCTCCATCAGCTCAGAAACCTTGCTGGAGAGTGCCACAAAGCCATTGCGAATGGCATCATCTTCGTCAATGATAACAAGGGCCGATTTTTCCATCAGTTCCTGCATCTCAGGGGAGGCGTGGGCATAATACTCAGCGATTTTCCGATAATTGAAAACCGTATGCCGGCCTGCGGCTCTCAGCAGAAAGCCTTTTTCATCAGGCCGCAGCTTGGATGCTTCGATCTCCGCAATAAGGTCATCCGTCTTTGCGGTATCATACAGAGCAGAGAGGTCAGGGCATTCGCCGGTCGGCTCATACTGCGGAATGGTAGTTTCGGTGGTATAAGGGTTATCGGCTACACCCTCGCTCAGATCTACGGCTTCCAGAGCAAAGCCGAACTGCTCCATGTCGATGTTGGCAATGCCAGCTAATTCCTGCGCCAGCTTCTCATCATCCCACAGGGCAAGTTCGCCGGTCTTATTGTCTGCCAGCCGGAAAGCATTGACCTGTTCTTCGCTTAGGTCATCGGCTACAACACAGGGCACAGTTTTGAGCTTCAGCTTCTTGGCGGCTTTGTAGCGGGTATGCCCGGCCACAATGACGTTGTTCTTATCCACAACAATGGGAACCTTGAAGCCAAACTCCTTGATGGAGGCGGCAACAGCATCCACAGCATCGTCATTCTGCCGGGGGTTGTTCTCATAGGGATGCAGCTCGGAAAGTTTCAGGCTTACGATGTCCACGGTCAGACCTCCCATATATTTAGTATTTTGGCAAAAATAAAACCCCGCCGTGTTGGCAGGGTCATTGATAATTTTGCGCTAATATGATACAATAAAGCCGTCCGGAGTAGAGTTTCCGGGCGGCTTTTTCGCTTTTCAGGCTCCCAGCTGCTGGCAGGCTTTCAGGGGAGCCTGATTTTTTTACACCTTGATTTTGCTATCGCGGATGATCTGTGCGGCTTCTTCAGGGGTCTTTGCAGTGGCCTCGATGAGCTTTGCAAGATTTTCCAGATACTGATTCAGTTCCGGGGTGGTCATTTCATCCATGTCCTCGCTTCCTTTCTGGATGAACCTTTTGCGGTTCCTCTCTACGCTACTATTATACTGCTTTTTGTGTATTTTGTAAAGCGTTTTTAACGAAATTTTGGCGTATCCATGCACTTTTTAGACCGCATATTTGGCGCGGCAGAATAGAATCGAACTATCAACCGGCGGTTTTGGAGACCGCTGCTCTCCCAATTGAGCTACTGCCGTACAATAGCCGCCTTTCGGAATCGAACCTTCCGTGGCTACTCCCACGAACGCGCTCCACGTTACGCTAAGGCGGCATCTGGTGACAATTTGTCACCAGTTCACTGCCCTCACGCGCTCCGCTTGCGCTAGGGCAGCATATAAAAATAGCCGATGGCTGGACTTGAACCAGCACCACAGAGCATCAGCCTCCCGGATGACAGGAGCCGGAAGGAATCATCTCTGCGTATCGTCAGTGTGACGCGGGTTAAATGCCCGCCGCTCTGCATTGAGCTACAACGGCATATAAACAGCCCGTTCCTGCGGTGGTCAGCTCAGGAGCGGGCTGTTATTTTTGGACACACACGCGGGCGGCTGATAAGTACCGCCTTGGCGTTCCGGGGCCTCCGACTGGTAGAAAGCAAAAGTTTTGGAGGAATCCTAGAAAAGAAAGGTCTCGCCGTGTCAAAAGGAGAAAAGGAACCCAAGAGGTGCGCCGCGTATGGGTACCGCGGCAAGCTCCCGGTGGTTCATGGGGCCATGTGTCCACTTCGGCCTACGGGGTCAGCCGGTTCTGGTGCAGATGGACGGAATCAAACCGCCACAACACGATGCCTGCTGCTGGTGCTGTCATTTCATACATCCGCATATAAAGAGCCACCTACACAGCATTGGCCGTTTCAGTGGCGCAGGGAACACGATAAAGGGTAATGGGGAGGGCAGGCCAAACAGCTCGCGCAAGCCATCCAGCCCAGCCGAAGAACCTTCATCACGTCCGGCGCGTTTCCGCATTGCGCGGGTGCGCTTATGTCATTTTAGCACAGCCAGTGTACCGGCGGCAACACGGCGGCACACCGATGGCACACCGGGATGGCGTAAAAATTAAAGCTCAGGTTTTGTGCATATTGCGCATTATGCACAGCTCTTTGAGATGTCGGGCCAAATCTCTGCCAGAGCTTCCAGCCCATGCCGGATGCTATCGCAGGCAGTAGACTGTGCAACGCCCAGCTCTATGGATACATCCAGATACGTTTTGAGCTTGAAGTTGCCCTGTGCATCTCTGGTTTCGCACTCAATGTAATACGCTCTCAGCGCATCAGCATCCCGCAGGCTGGAGCTGGTCTCGGCATAGACGATGCAGAACGTCCGTGAGATAGCCTCAACACGCAACTTGGTCAGCTCAGACATCATCCGGGACAGCTCCCGGCTTTCTCCATCCACCCTGCACACGGCATCCAGAATCTTGTCCCCATTTCCCGGCGACACGGGCATACCGCTAAAGCTCTGGGTGACTCTGGTAGCAGCATCCAGCTGTCTCTGCACTTTTTCCTTCTGGATGTTCACGGCCTCGGCCATATCACGCAGCTTGCGGAACCACGCTCTGACCTCGGCCACTTCGGCCTGCTTCTCATCATCTCCGGCCTTCCACGCTCTGATCTTATCCATTTTGTTCCTCCCCGTTTTTAGCTTGAAAATAGATTGAAAATAGCTTAACGGTAGCTTGAAGCGGTAAATCTATCCTTCAGCACCTCATACAAAGTTTTGCGGGCTTTTTCGGCCAGCTTGTCCTTGTCAGTAGCAAACTTGAACTCCATGGGCACAGATTCCGGCGGTTTCTCAATGCTCGCGGCTTTCCCAAACGCCTGCTGGATACTTTTGGCCAGCTTGTTGCCCATATCGTCCAGCATCTCAGGGGTTCCGGCAGCAGTTATCTGAATCTCATAGTCGGGAACTCTGTGCTTGTCATATAAGATGCGCTCCAGCTTTTCCACCCGGCGTTCCAGCTGCCGGATGCGCTTGTTCTCTCTCTTGCTCATGGTTTCGGCTCCCTTCAAACAAACTCTTTCGGCGGCAGCTCATACTCTGCGCCGATTTTCTTCCACATGTGCAGGCAGTACGGATGGGTGTTGATGTTCGCACTCTTGGGCGGGTGGAACTGGATAACGCACTCATCTTCGCCCCAGAAGATGTCCTTGACCATGCACATTTCCTCCCATGTCGGGCAACGGTTGCTCAGGCTCACGCTAACGTGTTCCCAGCCGCCACCCCACGAGGCAATAATGGCCACAGCATGAAGCCTATACCGCGGGTGGTGCAGATAGCCCATCAGACCATCAAAGCCCTCCTTGACAACCAGCAAGCGCGGGCTGCTCTTCATTTCCTCAATGCTTTTCATTGTTCATGCCCTCCAGAAACAGTAGCACACCGGGTGCCGCAAATCGGACGCGATATGCCTTCAGGTCATCCTGCGTGACGTACTTCCTGCCGAACAGATTTTTCATATCGCACCAGACCAGCCACGGAACCCTATAATAGGCGTTTGCTCCAAAAGAGCAAAGGACAAAGGCCACCCCACCAAGAAGCGTTGTGCGGCTCAGGCAGGCCGCCTGCGCGGATGATACACGGTCAAGCCCCATCCTTCCGCTGTTCGTGTGCTTCGCTTCAAAGGTCACGGCTGTGCCACCGGCCAGAATGCCCTTGTAGTCAGGCTGGGCCTGCTTGGTATAGCAGGCAAGGAAGCGGCCAGAGCGGTCAGCTCCTCCCAGAGGCTTCATCGGCTCAGGGGTCTTTTCGATGTCCGCAATACCATTGGTGCGGTAATACTCGCAGGCAGAATTGATGAGACTCTCAAAGCCAGCACCTTCGGCGCGGCTCCGTGCCCCGGTCATGCTCCGGCGCATGGTAGCGGATGTAATGGGTTTACGCATTGCCATTGTCGTTGTCCTCCTCGGCTTCCATCTGCCGCTTCAGTTCAGCAGCGTCCACAGTGACATATCGGGTGTGGCTGAGGATATTATCAGCCAGCACCTTGCTTTTTTCGTCCATCGAGTTTTCGAGGATATTTGCAGCAGCCCTCATGCCGGCCACCACAAAGGGAAGGTCGGAGAAGTCAAACAGCTGAGCAAAGCCGCAAGCCTTGCCCACGATCTCCCCCATAGCCTCTGCCATGATGCGGCTGGCATCAGCATCTCGCCCGGCGGCGATGGCAAAGGCCATCTGCGAATTGTACGGAATCTTCGGTTTTTCGGTCATGTGTTTTAGTCCTCCCACAAAATAGCCTGCCCGCAGTTGCCGCAGCACTTATTCGGCTTGTCAAAATAGCCATACAGGTAATCGCTGGAACCGCAGTTCGGACAGGAAAAGCCGTTTTTATATGGGCTGCGCGGAATCCTCAGCAACAGGGCATCGTGGCCCATCGAGCAGGCTTCCTCGACAACGGAAAGGCCTTCATATCTCTCGCGGTGCTTCGGGTCAAGAATCTCGGCGGCACGTTCAACGGGCATCTTCTCGCTCATCTTCCGGCCTCCAATACTCCACAAAGTAGACATACCCCGTCTTGCCGCTGCGCTTCTCCTTGCCCCAGCTGACAGCGTAGCCATTCTGGGCCAGAATCGCGGTCAGGGTGCGGCGGTCATCCACGAGGTTGCAGTCGATTTTGAAATGCTGTGCCATGTGCTCACATCCTTTCCGCTTCCGATTCTTCATCCCACTTGTCCATCATAGAATCAAGGGCCCGATGCTCCAGACAGCCTGCCAGCACGTTTAGTGCCCGGAACTCCTCTGCGTTCATCTTGCCAGTGCGGTACTGGATGTAAATCTCCCGGCGAGCTGTGTCCAGAGCCTCCAGAACAGCATCGCCATCTTCCCAGTCGGTCAGTGATTCCAGTGTGGCAAGCTGCTTGACAAAATCGGTTTTATCCACGTTTCCACCTCCTCAGTGCCGAAGAAAGCTCTCCGGCAGCTCCAGCCAATCCCGGACATCGTCCTCGCTCTGTCCACCATCTGCAAAAACGTCCAGCACATTGGGCACCAGCCGCCGCGCCATCTCCTCATCGTCCATGTCGCGGATGCAGTCAGCAACGGTGTTCTGGTCGCTCTCGCGGATGGTCAAGCTGAGCTTGACAGTAGAGCCATCCTGCCGCGTCCAAGAGCAGATAAGGCTTTGGCCGCCGACCTTCTCCAGCGCGGTCAGCATCGTATCACGACAGGTCGCAATAATCTTCTCGCTCTCGTTCACATCCATGTTATCGCCACTCCTTCCCGGTGGCCTTATCTCTCAGAGGGATTCGGCCCAGAATCTCAAATCCTGCAAGGTCGGCCACCTGACGCAGCAGGGGCACGAGGATGCTGATTTGCAGCATGGTTGCAGCATCTTTCTGACGTTCTTCCTTGCGGATGTTCTTCATGGCTGCGGTTGGGGTAGGGTCGGCGTAATGCTCAGCATTCCGGCCCATATCATTGTCACGGTTCATCGGGTCACGCTCCATTCTCCAACAGGTCAAACAGGGTGGGCGCATCGCGCTCAGCATCCGCACTCTCCAGATAGCCAACACCGTCCCGGAAATAGTCAGGGTTCAGCTCTACGCCTTTACCACGGCGGCCCAGCTTCACGGCCTCATAGGGCACAGTGAACAGCCCTGCAAAGGGGTCAGCTACCAGCTCGCCCTCGTTGGAGTACCGCTCAATCAGCCGCTGCACAATATCCAGCTGGAGCGGGCAAACATGGAGGTTCTGCCGCCGCTGGCTCTGGGAGGTATTCAGGGTGCGCATCCGCACGATGTCATCCCAGACAGTCATGTCCCAGCTTCCCGGGGCGACAACCATGAAGGTGGAAGGCAGCCGCCCGTCTTTATCCAGACTTTCGGCCAACTTGACGTGCTCGGCGTAAGAATAGACGGTATCACGACTGAATTTGCGGTAGACCGCCTGCAACTTCGAGGTGGGTATCTTCTCCAGTTCTTCCCGGGTAAAAGGCCGGTCACCGCTGGAACGCCAGAAAGCATGGGCATCAATCTGCCACTGTGCGCGGGTGTACTCCTCTTTGGACTTCTTCACGGGGGTATCAGCATAGCCGCGGCTGCGGTCAGTAGGCAGCTTGCGGAACAGCAAGATGTACTCAGGGCATCCAACGCCCATTTTTGTGCCATCTTTGCACTGCTCAGTCCAGCCCAATCTGTATGTTTGATTGTTTTCCCTCACCACATCGGTGACCACGGTAATCATCCCAAAGTACGCAAAGCCATGTTTTCGGAAATGGGCGATGCAGTCAGCATGGAACGGCTCAATGGTAGGAGCGGCCAGCCCGGTGACGTTGGCGAACTCCACGCGGTCTTTGACATGAATCGCAGCCACGCGGCCCGGCTTCAGAGTCCGCAGCAGCTCAGGGGTGAGGAAGTCCATCTGCTTGAAGAACTCATCATCGTTCGGGTTGTGTCCGAAGTCGTTATAGCTGGGGCTGTACTCATAGTGGTTGCCGAACGGAATAGAGGTCACATATAGGTCGATGCTGTCTGTCGGCCAGCTCCGCACCTCTTCCACGCAGTCGTTGTTGATGGCCGTATAATTGTTTCCCTTAACTTCCACACGCTCACATCCTATCGTTCGTTTTAGGGCCTCCAGAGCAAGGCTGCCGAGGCCGTATTCCTTGATGATCTCCTCCATCTTCTCGCTCAGCTCATCATACTGCCGCCACTTGCGCTGGAGGGCCAGCAGAACCTCCGTTTCGGTGTCCATATACAAGATGTCAATGATGACGGGGGCCTTTTGCAGGAAGCGGTAGATGCGATGAATGGCTTGGATGAAGTCATTAAACTCATAGTCGATGCCCATAAAGATTGCCCTATGGCAAAATCTCTGGAAATTGCAGCCAGAGCCGGACAGGCTCTTTTTCGTGCCCAAAATACGGGTGCGGCCCTGCGCAAAATCCATGACGCGCTGCTCGCGGGCCTCCAGCTCCATGCTGCCATAGATGTCCACCATCTCAGGCACAGCCTTTTTGAGGGCCTTGCGCTCATCTTCGAGGTCGTGCCAGACCACGAAATGCTCATCGGCGGGAGCTTCGGCAATGGTGCGGGCCACCTCAGCAGCGCGGATGTCAATGCTATCGCGCTTTTCCTTGGCAGCATCAGACAGCCCCATCGCGGCATCGTGGCCAAGCTTCATCTGGCCGTCAGCCTCAAACTCCGCAGGGCGGTCAAGGCTGTTCAGTTTGTGGTATCGGATGTCCATCGGGGGCAGAGCATAGCCTTCATCCGAGAAGCCAAGGTCGGAAGGTTTCTGGAGGAACAGCCCCCAGCTGGCGCACCAAATCCAAAACTCGCGTTCGCGGCCCGGATAAAGGGTCAGGTTGTTCGCCTTGGTGGAATCTCGCTTGAAAAAACGGGTAAGGGCCTGCCCGGTGTCCATAACCTCCAGAAAGCCAGCATAGTGAATCAGCTCTTTATACCGGTTCGGGGAAGGTGTGGCCGTATTGGTCAACTTATACTTGACCCCTTTGAACTTCAGCATAAAGCTCTGGTACGTTTTGCTGCCGAAGCTGCGCAAGGTGGCTGCCTCATCCAGAGAAACAGCAGTAAAGCGGTGCGGGTCAATATCGCCATCTCGGACGCGCTCATAGTTCGTCAGGACAATGGGTGCTCCACTGGCCTCCACCTCTGCCATCGTGCGGCAGTAGGGAGGTTCGGCCATCCCCAGCAGATTCACAGCATCTGCCTTGAACTCAGGCAGCACGTTCAGGGGCATCACGATGAGCGCCTGTCCGCCCTCATGCTTCTGCAGGAGGCGGCACCATTCGAGCTGCATGGCGGTCTTTCCCAGACCAAACCGGGCAAAGATACCCCGGCGGCCCCCACGCAGTGCCCACAGGACACTGACGCGCTGGTGGCCTTTCAGCGCAGGGTTGACCTCGGACGGGTCAATCTCAATGCCAGACATGGGCGCGATGTCAATTTTCTTCTCCAGAAACTCGCGGTAATTCATAACGTACACCCCCTTTCTGAGGCTCCAGCTTTGCCCCACAGCAGGGGCAGACATCAACACGGCGCGGCGGCATCCTGTCAACCAGATACCCAGCAGACACGCCAAGAGCTTCCGCAAACTTGCGGATAGCTTCAATGCCAGGCATTGTGCCGCCTCTCTCGTACAAGCTCACAACCTGAAAATCAGTTCCCAGCCTATACGCAAGCTCTTTCTGGCTCAGGCCGGCAGCCACACGGCAGGCTTTCAGCCTCTCGCAGAAAATTCGGTCCATTTTATCATCTCCATTTGGCTTTATTCATGTCCCAGCTCAGGCTCCTCTTGTTCCACTTCCTGATTTCGTCAGGCGTGTTCGAGAAGGAATAGCCTTGGGTTCTCTCGATGCCGTCCGGCTCGTAGGTCACATTGCAGTCACCCAAGATGCAGTCGGTGGTAGTCGGGTGCCTCCAGTAGATGTGACAGAACTTGCCAATCGGCTTGCTCTGCTCATTCAGCAGGGCAAAGTCTTTACCTTCCTGCTGGAGCTGCCTGCCGCAAAAAGGGCAGGCTTTTGGGATATTCACATTGCACTTCATCCGGCAGCCTCCTCAGAAGTCCCAGTCGGACGGAACGCCAAGGCGGCACACTCCGCCGCACTCTTTGGTGGATGGTCTGTTAAAAGGGCATCCCCGACAGCCTTCCCCGACCTCCAAATGGCAGTGGCAAGCACCCATCAGGCAACGGGCCATTTCTTCGAGGCTCATCGCCTCACAGGCATCTTGGTTTGCCTTGCGCAGCAGCTCCATCGCCTTGTCCTGCTCCTGCTGGGATTCGCAGTGAATGGTGATGTCGTAGGTATCATCATAGACAGCCCATTTGCCATCTTCCCGGCAGAACAGCACCAGCTCCTTTTCGTTGCTCATGTCCACATCTCCCGTAAGTCCTTTTCGACCTGTGCGGATTTTGCTTCGAGATACTCTGCAAACTCTTCCGGGGCCATGCCCTCGTTCTTGAACTCGCCAACCATCTCCCAGTACCTGTCGCCAACACGGATGATCTTCTGCACCTGCTCATCGGTCAGGCCCAACTCACACCGCAGATTCTGAATCAGGGCACCCCATGTGATGGCAATGCCATCCAGAGCCATGAGAAAGCCGCAGAGCTGATTCTGCCGCACGATCTTCCTCATGTTGGTGGTCATCGCCGCTTTTCCTCGCGGCTGGTGGCTTCCGAATTTACCCATCGTTCTTTTCCTCCTGTTATCCCCACTGCTCAGACATAGCTTTCGCAATTCCGGGGAATGTTTTTGCTCGATTTTTAGCGCGGTCGGTGGTAAACATACCCTTGTTTCGCTCATCATGCTTATGTGCATAAGAACCAGACGGGCACCATGTAGCCACAGGCTCCACAATATCAGTTGGGAATAGTGGCGGCAGAGCCTTCAGCCAAAGGCAAGTTTTCTTGCTGTATGGGTGTCCATACTCATACGGCTGCACGGCTTGCGTATACGGTGGCAGACAGAAAACCTTACTCGGCACGGGATTTTCCACGCAGATTCTCGGCACATCTGCCCACCAGAACCGCATAAACAGGTCGCGGCCCTGAATGCCCAACATCACGCGGTCAGCTTGAAGCTGGTGCCCTTTCCAGAGATGTCGTGCGCCGGCATTGCTCAGGTATGTGCAGGGCGGGTGCGCAATGAGCAAGTCCCAAGCATCAATGTAATGCCCTCTATCATCCATTGTCTCAATTTGCCCCCCCCTCAGGGGCAACAGAGCATCGCCAAGGATGTGCCATTCCGGGTGACCGCCAGATGGTTCCTGAATGTCGCAAGAGTACGCCTCATGCCCTCGTGCTCGGAAAGCCTTGCAAACCTCTTGGCTCTCCTCGCAGGCTATCAAGACTTTCATGCTTCAGGTTCCTCCAGTTCAGGGCCTGTGATGTTGGGCATCCAGTGGGTGACATCATCCAACATCATGTTTTCGCGGTTCTCTGCCCAGTCACCGCTTTCATACCGAAATGCGGTCAGGATAGAGCCATCAGCACAGTACGCAATGACATCCACCATCGGGTCGGGCGGGTTATTTTTGGCATCTCTCCAGAGCTGGCGGGCCATTTCCTGCGGGTCAGCTTCGGGCAGGGTATCAATAACCCTGTTCACGTCTGCCAAGGTCTTGATGTAGCCCAGAGTGGCCTCCATGAAAAGATGCTGCTTCAGGGTTTCTGCCCCAATATACCGCTCCTTACTCATAGTCCCACCCCACAATCTTGAAGCCACAAAACGGGCAGTATTTGAAATCTTCGGGGTTGTCGTACTCGCCAAGCTTTACTTCTCCAGAGCAGTTCAGGCAAGCTACCGTCCTGCCCAAAGCATCATACTTCAGGCGTGTTTCCGGGCGCAGGCTCTCAGGGTCAATGGTCGGCGCATTATGAATCATCCCCATAACAGCCATTGCGCCACCAAGAAAAAGCTCCACATTTTCTTTTTGCTCAGATTCGTAATGAATTTTCTGGTTTTCGATTTTGCTCGCATCAATCAGCCGAATCTCACTCATTTGTCGCATCCTCCATGATGAATCCGCAGACAGGGCAGTAATTCCAGACCCACATATCGAACTCAGTCTGTGACATCGTGGCATCGCAGTTGCTACACACGATTGCCGGTTCCTTGTGGCAGTCATCAGGGCCATCGGTCACGATGACAACCTTCTCCGCGCTCTTTACCCACTTGGCATGGCCGCGCAGGCTCTCCGGGTGGATGGTAGGCAGGCTTCCTAAATCTTCAAGCTCACACGCAATGGATTCGCTATGGGGTGCAAGCTCGTCCGAATCTGGCTCCAGTAGCTTTCTGTGCAAAGCTTCACGCAGATTCGCTTCCAGTTCGCCAACATCGACTAGCCGGATGATCTTCTTTCCCTCAGCCATCTTTCAGCACCTCCGGCGGTACGGCCAGCGGGAACCAGCAGTAAAAATTTTCAGGGTGGTTTGCTACGACAGAGAACAGCCATTTGCTGGCCTCACCAGTCCAGTTTTTATGGACAGCCATAACGCAGCCGTTTTCATCCGCGTCCTCTTTGGTAGGCTTCTTGTCAGGGGTGTTCCATGTGGGCTTTTCGGAAGGCTCTGCCTCCAAGGTGGGAGCGGCAAAGATACAGCTGATGGGCACAGCATAGAGCATGGAGCCATCTTCGCTTTTGCAGTACACGGACTGCTTCAGCAGCTCATTTGCATCCACAGGGCGAACATCATTTGCCATCGTTCTGCTCCTCCTCTCCAACCTTCCAGCCGATGAGGTCACAGATGCAAGCCTTGTCCTTTTCACACCAGTGGATAACAAACCTCTCAGGTAGGAACGACCCGTGGAATACGCTTGTAATACCGTCTCCTCCCAGAGTTTCGGTAATGTCTTTGATGGCCCAGTTCACAGCCTGCGTGACATCCACTTTTTCCTCAAAGATACATCCGCAGTTGCGGCACTTAAAAAGACCGGTCCTTCTCTCAGTCATGCGGCTGCACCTCCTCAGGTTCCAGCATCTTCCGGCTGCAGCTCTGGTTGTAGCAGACAGGGCAGCTATAATGGGCGTAGGTATCACCGCAGAGCTTTTCGCTGCCTGCATAGACCATAGGCCGCCCACACTGCTGGCAGACAGGCCAGCCCATAGCACCCGGCTTGCGCTCAGCAAGTCGCTTTTTCCAGCGAGGAACCTTTTCGGCAGACTTTTCCCAGCACTGGTTGATGAACCGGTCAATCTGCGGCCAGTCATCCCCCAGCAGGGCACTCACGCTGTTCAGGACATCCCCGAACTCCTCTTTGAGGTTTTCCCAGCACTCAGCAACGGGAACAGGCGTAGGGTTCGTGCCATCCAAAGCACGGCGCAGCTTGGCGGCGGCCTGTGCAGTTTCGGAAAGCTCCTCAAACATCTGCGCCAGAATCTCAGTCGGGGGCAAAATCTCCGAAACCTTCTTTTCTTCATCCATTGTGTAACACCTCTGTTTTTTCGATTTTCAGCTTCTCAGCAGGAAGCTCAGGGTGGAAGTTCCGGGCAGCGAAAAGGGCCACTTCCTCAGCCTCTTTCCGGCTCTCAGCCTTCACCTCATACCAGCCGAGGTCGGCAAAGGTGATTTTGCGCGTCATGGTCATGCGCTGTCCCTCCCAACAAAAGTGCCCGTGTAGAGCTTTTCGCCTACGGAGTAGTGATAATACTCGTGACCGGCTGGAATGCCCTCAGAGGGCTTCTGTGTCGGTCTGAGTGCCATTTGGTGCCCTCCGACAAGAACGAAATACTCCGCGCCGTTCACAAGTCGCTGCATCCAGCTTTCCGCAGGCTCAGCAGGGCAGCTGCGGCCATCCATACAGCAGACAGCCACGGCGGGCTGCGCGGGCAGGGAGAAGAAGGAAAGCTGCTCAATTTCCATCGCTCATCACCTCCATTTTGACTGCTCAACCCTCACGGGTTCAAACTCATCAAACTCCGGGTAATACCTTCTGGCCATCTCCACAGCCTTGTGCTCAGCGTCCTTCTCGT
>ERZ1034687.56-NODE-56-length-64824-cov-12.085519_pt1 | contig 64824 bp, 60 predicted proteins | sample MGYA00520704_ERZ1034687 | MGnify/ENA primary metagenome ERZ1034687 (study PRJEB33766, sample SAMN09781762) | gut metagenome | biome: gut microbiome | host: Homo sapiens | place: Madagascar | study: EMG produced TPA metagenomics assembly of the PRJNA485056 data set... | reverse complement strand
TTCATCTCAATTTTACGGCAATAAAAATAACACTTGTTTTTTCTTATCTAATTTTCTTTGAAAAAGCCATTTTTATGGTAAACACACCTTTTTCTTCCTAAAGTTTGTATCGTGGCTTTCTTTGATGTGCTAAACTAGATAAGTATTACAAAAAGGAAAAAAGAATGAGTAAACAAGTATTCCAAATGGAATTTGAAGGTCGTCACCTTCAAATCGAAACCGGAGAGATCGCCAAACAAGCCGACGGCGCGGTCTTAGTCCGTTTCGGTGACACAGTCGTTTTATCAACGGCTTGCTGCGCCGATGAACCAAAAGGAGGAGATTTCTTCCCTCTTACTGTCGACTATATCGAAAAACAATACGCTTCTGGCAAAATCCCTCAAAGTTTCTTAAGAAGAGAGGGATCCCCAGACGCACATCAAACCTTAAGCGCTCGTTTAATTGACCGTCCAATCCGTCCTTTATTCGCCGAAGGTTTCCGTAACGAAGTTCAAATCGTGAACACCGTTATGTCCTGTGACCCAGCCGCTCCACAAGAAATGGCTGCTATGCTCGGCGCTTCTTTAGCACTTTGCATTTCTAATATTCCTTTCGATGGCCCAATCGCTGGCGTTGTCGTTGGAAGAATCAATGGTCAAATGGTTATTGACCCAAGTGTCGAAGAAAAAGCACTCTCCGATATCAACTTAACTGTTGCTGGCACCAAAGACGCCATCATGATGGTCGAAGCTGGTGCAGCCGAAGTTCCAGAAGAAGAAATGCTTGACGCTATCATGTTTGGTCATGAAGCTATCAAGAAACTTTGCGCTTTCCAAGAAGAAATCATTAAAGCGGTTGGCAAGCCAAAACGCCACATCGATCTTTATGCTCCAGATGAAACCATTAAGAACGACATCTATTCTCGTATCAATGATCGTATGGTCGATGCTATCGATCACACAATGGACAAACTTGAAAGACAAGACAAGATCGATGCTTTGAAGAATGAAATCCTTGATGATTATGACGCAAGAGAATATGCCAACGAAAAAGAACATGCTCAAACCATGCTTATGGTCGAAGATATTCTCGAAGGAATGGTCGCAAAAGAAGTCCGTCGTCTTATCATTGAAGATAAGGTTAGACCAGATGGCCGTAAAGTCGATGAGATCCGTCCATTAAACGCCCAAATCGATTTGCTTCCAAGAGCTCATGGTTCGGCTATGTTCACCCGTGGACAAACCCAAGTCATTTCAACTACAACCTTAGGCCCTCTTTCTGATGCTCAAATCATTGATTCTCTTACTGGCGAAGCCGATAAGACCTTCATGCATCAATATAACTTCCCACCATATTCTGTCGGTGAAATTGGCAGAATGGGCCGTCCAGGTCGTCGTGAAATTGGACATGGTGCCTTAGGTGAGAGAGCTCTTAGCTATGTGATTCCTTCGATTGAGGATTTCCCTTATACAATTCGTTGCGTTGCTGATGTTGTGGAATCAAATGGTTCTTCTTCTCAAGCTTCGATTTGCGCTTCTTGCTTGTCCCTTATGGCAGCTGGTGTCCCAATTAAGAACGTTGTTTCTGGCATTGCCATGGGCTTAATCACCGATGATCCAAGCCGTGCACCAGATAAAGAGAACAATCATTACACCATCCTTACCGATATCCAAGGCATGGAAGATCACTTCGGTGATATGGACTTCAAATGCGCTGGTACCGTGAAAGGCATTACCGCTCTTCAAATGGATATTAAGATCCATGGCGTTACAAGAGATGTTCTTTCTGAAGCTCTTGCCCAAGCTAACAAAGCCCGTGCTGAGATTCGCGAAGTGATGGAAGCTTGCATCCCTGAACCACGTAAAGAAGTCAGCAAATATGCCCCTAAGATGGTTACCTTCCATATTGATCCAGATAAGATCCGTGATGTTATCGGAACGGGTGGAAAGGTGATTAACGATATCATCGCCTCTTGCGGACAAGTGAAGATTGATGTTGAAGATTCTGGCAAAGTCACCATTTATCACACCGATAAAGAGATGATTGAAAAAGCCAAACAAAGAATCGACGATATCGTCCGTGAAGCTAAAGTTGGTGAAATTTATGAAGGAAAGGTTACTCGTGTTGAAAACTACGGTGCCTTCGTCAACCTCTTTGGCGATACCGATGGACTTTGCCACGTATCCCGCTTAGATTGGAAATATATCGATGATGCAACAAATGTCGTCAAAGTCGGCGATGTTCTCAAAGTTGTCGTTATTGGCTTAGAGGATGGAAAGATCAAACTCTCTCATCGTGAATTCATCGAAAAACCAGCCGATTATGTGGAACGCCCAGCAAGAAGTGAGCGCCCAGCCAGTAAAGGTGGCAAGGATAACGGACACCGTCCATCCAACCACAACGGCCCACGTAATAACAACCGTCATTAATTCTCTTTGCATTTGACCTCACTCTATGAGTGGGGTCTTTTCTTTTTGAACTTTTTACCGATTATTTTATTCCAAAATGTAAGCCCTTTCTTTATAATAGAAATATTATGTTGGACGTATTAATTATAGGAGCTGGAGCGGTTGGTTCTTTTATTGCCAGGAGCCTTTCACGTTATGAGCTCGACATTTTGGTTCTTGAAAAAGAAAATGATGTTGGCAATGTGACTTCGATGGCAAATTCTGCCATATGCCATTCTGGATACGATCCCTTACCTGGAAGCAGAAAAGCCAAATTCAATGTTCTTGGAAACAGAATGATGAAAAAGGTTTGTGAAGAACTGGATGTGCCTTTTTTCGGTTGCGGAACCTTGACGATTGCCTTAGAAGAAGGTCAGATTCCTCTTTTAAAAGATTTAAAAAATAGAGGGGAAATGAATGGCGTTCCAACAGAGCTTCTTACAAAAGAAGAGGTCCAAAAGATGGAACCGAATATCAATCCGGAAGTGAAAGGAGCTCTTTTTTGCCCAACAGGAGCGATTATCTCTCCTTTTGAGTTAACGGCACATGCGATGGAAAACGCGTGCGATAATCGTGTGAAACTTCACTTGGATGAAGAAGCCGTTTCCATTACTCCTTTAGAAAACGGTGCTTTTTTATGTAAAACCAATAAAGGTAGCTATGAAAGCAAGGTTGTTATCAATGCGGCAGGCCTTCATTCGGATGATATTGCAAAGATGATTGAGCCTATCTCATGGCACATTATTCCTCGAAAAGGCGAATATTTTGTTTTGGATCACTATGCAAAAGGCTTGGTAAATCATGTTCTTTTCCCATTGCCATCCGAAAAAGGAAAAGGAATTTTGGTTACGATGACCACATCAGGCAATTATCTAATAGGACCATCTAGCGAAGTTCAAAACGAAAAAGAAGACTTCTCAACGGATACAATGACTTTGAATAATATTAGAAAAGAAGCAACAAAACTTGTTCCGAATATTCCTTTCAATCAGCAAATTCGTGTTTTTGCTGGTGTTAGAGCGACCCCATCAACGCATGATTTCATCATTGAAGCATCCAAGAATTATCCACATTTTATCAATGTTGCAGGTATTGAATCGCCTGGTTTGGCTTCTTCCCCAGCCATTGGAGAATATGTGGCTAAAGAACTTGTAGGAAACATTCTTCCTTTAAAGGAAAAAGAAAACTACAACCCACGCGTTCGTCCATATCAAAAATTGAAGGAAATGAGCATTGAAGAAAGAAATAAACTCATTCAAGAAAATAAAGATTATGGCCATATTATCTGTGATTGCGAGAAAATCTCTGTCGGAGAAATAATGGATGTGCTTTCTCGAAGCGTTCCTGTTAAGACCATTAAGGGCATAAAGAAAAGAACCCGTGCCGGTTTTGGCAAATGCCAAGGAGGTTTTTGCCAGCCGAAAGTCATTTCTTTATTAGCCAAGAAGTGGAATATCTCTCCTTTAGAAGTTCTTTATGATAAGGACGATAGCGAGATTTTAGAATACGAAGTCAAGAAGGAGGAAGGAAGATGAAACAAAGAGATTTGCTTATCATCGGTGGCGGAAGTGCCGGCATGGCCGCAGCTTTAGCAGCCTATGATAAAGGAATAAGAGACATCCTCATTCTTGAAAGAAATGAATTTTTAGGCGGTATTTTAAACCAATGTATCCATAACGGATTCGGTTTGGCCTTATTTAAAGAAGAGCTAACCGGACCAGAATTTGCGGATCGTTTTATCGAAAAGATAAAAGAAAAAGGAATCGAATATAAACTAAACACCTATGTTACATCGATTTCATCGGATAAAATTGTTACCTTTTCTTCGGAAGACGGAGGTGTGGAAGAAATTCAAGCGAAAGCAATCGTTATGGCTGCTGGGTGTTACGAAAGAAATGCAGGCGCTATCGGAATTCCCGGTGATAGACCAGCGGGTATTCTAACAGCTGGGCAAGCCCAATTGTTTTTAAACGAATATGGCTATATGGTCGGCAAACGCGTTTTTATCCTTGGAAGTGGCGATATTGGCTTAATTATGGCCAGACGTCTTACCTTAGAAGGAGCAAAGGTGCTTGGCGTAGCCGAAATTTGCCCTTGGTCAAACGGGCTTAACCGTAATATGGTTCAATGTCTCTATGATTATGATATCCCTCTATATTTAAGCCATACGGTTATCAAAGCGGAAGGGAAATCCCGCTTAGAGAAGGTCGTCATTGCTCAAGTGGATGATAAAAAGCAACCTATTGCCGGTACGGAAAAAGAATTTGATTGCGATACTTTGATTCTTTCTATTGGATTAATTCCTAACAATGATTTATTAAAAGATGCGGGCGCAAAAACTTCTTCATCTCGTGGTGCATTAGTCAATGAAAACTATGAAACAACCATTCCTGGGATCTTTAGCTGCGGCAATGTCCTTCATGTCCATGATTTGGTCGATAATGTTGCATTGGAAGCGAAAGTGGCAGGAGAGAATGCGGCAAATTATCTCCAAAAGGGATTAACTCATTCAAAAGAGGTAATTCTTACGAAAGCGGGATTTGGCATAGGTTATGTTATCCCTGGCCTAATCGATCTTTCCTCTTGCCCAGAATCGATTGATTTTAAATTCCGCGTTCGCCAGCCATCGAAGAATGTTTATATCGTTTATAAGCTGAATGGCGAAGTCATTAAAAAAGTGTTTAAACCTGTGATTATACCTAGTGAAATGGAAATCGAAAAAATGCCTAAAAATCTACTAAAAACTAGCCAAGGAGTTTTAGAGGTTTCCTTGGTTGCTAAGGAGGAGATGAAATGAAAGAACTCATTTGTATCTGCTGTCCAAGAGGCTGTCATCTTCAAGTGGACGAGCCTTTGAATGTTACGGGAAACTTCTGCCCTAGAGGAGCGGCATACGGCAAACAAGAAGTCTCTAACCCTACGCGTGTGGTTACTTCGACAGTTCGCATTTCTGATGCTTCTTTAGCGATGTGTCCAGTGAAAACCAAAGACCCTATTCCAAAAGGAAAAATAATGGACGTCATGCAGTCAATTAATAAAGTTCATATCGTTGCGCCTGTGTATATTGGAGATGTTATAATTCCTAATGTTTGCGGAACGGGAGTAGATGTTATTTCCACCCGCAACATGGAGAAAATAAAATGAAAATCTTAATTGCTTCGGATATACATGGTCGTGTCGAAAGAATGAAAATGCTTGAAGAGAGAATTGCTGAATTCCAGCCTGATCGGATTTTCCTTCTAGGCGATTATCTTTATAACGGCCCAAGAAATGGGGTTCCTAATGATTATGAGCCTATGGAAGTAAGCAAGATGTTAAATCAATATGCTTTCAAGATCATTGGAGTGCGCGGCAATTGTGATTCCCGTGTCGATGGAATGCTTCTAGCCTTTCCTTTAGAAGATTGCCCACGTTTTGAAATGGATGGTCATTTCTTTGACCTATATCATGGAGATGAATATTCCATCGCTCTTCTAAAAGCGCAAAAAGGCGATATTCTTGTTTCTGGGCATACTCACATCCAAGTTTTAGAAAAGAAAGACGGCATGATTTGGCTAAATCCTGGTTCCATTTCCTTCCCGAAAGGTGGCAATGAAGCCTCCTATGCAACAATAGAAGATGACCTCATCACGATTCGTAAAGTGGTAGACGCTTCACCGATAAAAGAATTATCCATTGACTAGCTCCTTGCTTAAGGGGCTTTTCTTTTTTCGGCTCTGTAACTTTTAATGGGGATGAATGGGGATGGCGATAAAGCAACTCGCCAAAGCTGTAACCTCAATGGGGGTGAGCCAAAGGGCATCCGAAAGGGTGCCCTTTTGTTACGCTTTGGAACTCCATCCCGATAGCCTCCTCTCTATTTTCTATTGGCCAATAGATTCTAGCAAAGGAGGCTTTTTTCATGCCTAAAACTCGCCAAAGCTGTAACAATCGATGGGGATGGCGATTTTTGCCATCCCCATTAAAAGTTACAGAGCCCTTTTTTCGAAAAACATTGCATGTCATATTCCTAAAAAAGAGGGTAAAGATTATAATAATCTTTGGAAATGCCTAATTTTTAGGCGTAGAAAAGGATGATTGAGTATTTATGAGCGATAAAGTGAAAATATTTGCCCTCGGCGGTTTAGACGAAGACGGAAAGAATTGCACCGTTGTTGAAGTAAACGATGAGATATATGTTGTTGGATGCGGCATTAAATATCCAGATAAAACGATGCCTGGAATTGATTTCGTTATTCCAAATTTTTCTTACCTTCAAGAAAATAAAAACCGCGTAAAAGCTTATCTTTTACCACACGGACATGATGATGAAGTGGGGGCTTTGGCCTACATCTATAAAGATGTTCCAGCACCAATCTACGGTTCAAAAGTTACGACCGAAATGTTTAAGAACTTTGCTAAGCACGTTGGGAATGGCGATGTGAAATTTGATTTTCACGTTGTGAATCCATCTTGCACCTTTTATATCGGGAAACGTAAGATTTCTTTCTTCCAAACCTCGCATAATATTGCTCAATCAAGCGGTATTGCGATTTCTTCCGATTTAGGAAATATCGTTTTCACTTCTGATTTTGTTATCGAAAATAACGCTTCTGCATCTTATTTAACCGATTTGAATATGATTGCTAAGATTGCGGAAGATAAAACCCTTGTGCTTTGCCCAGAATCGGTTTTTGCCGACAAACTTGGGTATACCGCACCTAAATATAAGCTCACTCCGCTTATCGAAAAGAACGTAAAAGACGCACTTGGACGCGTTTTCGTTGCGATGTTTGGATCGAATTTCTATAACATCGACGAAGTTTTGCAAATGGCAGTTGCCGCTCATAAACGCGTTATCCCATATGATGAAGAAACGGCTGAAACCTTAAAAAATATGCAACAATCTGGACAATTCTTATTGCCTAGAGAAAATTATGCTTCTAATGAAGACATTCATCGTTATCGTGCCCAAGACATCGTCGTTTTAATGCTCGGCTATGGCACAAGGCTTTATCGCAAAATTGCCCTTTTAGCTTCTGGACAATCCGAAAGCGGACGTCTTGTTTCTTTAGATGAAAACGATTCTTTCATCATGGCTTGCCCTTCGAATGACAACACGGAAATGGAAGCGACAGATGCTTTAGATGAACTTTATCGTAGTGGTTGTCACGTTACGAATATCAGCAAAAAAGTCTTCTTTAGAATGCATGCCTCCGAAGAAGACTTAAAGATGATGATTTCCTTGCTCCATCCAAAGTACTACATTCCATTAAAAGGATATTTCAAGGATTTGCTTACCAACGCTGAAGTCTCTTTGAAAATGGGTGGAAATTTAACTCATCAATCCGTTTTCCTTCTTGAAAATGGAACCTGTGTCCATTTTGACGAAAAGGGAGCCGATATGGTACCTGATGAGATCCCTCATGGCGATCTTATGATCGATGGCATCGGGGTCGGAGACGTTGGATCGGCTGTTCTTGAAGATCGTCAAAAGCTCTCTCAAGGCGTAGTGATTATGGCCGTTACCCTAGAAAAAGGCACCCATAAAGTCATTGGAACGCCTGATATTCAATTCCGTGGTTTAGTGATGATGGGGGATGGAGAAGCCTTACTTAGAGATGTCACAAAGGTGTTTAATGAAACGCTTAGAGAAGATTTAGCTCGCGGCAATATGAGTCTAGATGAAATTAAAGATGACCTTTATGACCACACTTTCCGTGTCATTCGTCGTCAAACTGGCAAAGAACCAATGGTTTTGCCTCTTTTGATTGAAAAATAAGTTTCGTGAGGGGGAAGATATGAAAAATAAAATCTACACTCCGAATCACCTTGCACGTGCCTTGGGGGCTACTTTAGCGATTTCCTCCCTTGCCTTTTTCCTTTCTGCTTTTACGAAAACGACCTGGGGTATCGCCTTCCTTTTCGAATATCTTTTTGGAATAATTGGCTATTGGATCCTTTTGCCTGCCTTTCTCTTCTATGGCTTATGGGTTCTTTTTGGCGGCGTTGAAGGAAAAAAGAAAATCACCTGGAAAGTCATCCTCGGTTTTTTCCTCCTTTTTATTGGTTTTTCCCTTATTTCTGGCTATATTTCCGCTTGTTTTTATGCGAAAAATAACCTGGATTTACATGGACTTTATGGCACGGAAAAGACAGGATTAAAAGGTCAATTCGTTTTAGGAAAAGGCGTCTTTGATACAAATGAAGGTGGCGGCATCATTTTTACTGGCCTTGCTTCCCTTATGAACTTGGTTGGAGATGCTTTGACGATAACGATTGCCATTGTTGTGATTTTAGGCGGCATTGTTCTTATTTTGTTGCCTTTCATTCTTCGTTTTGCACACTTTATTTCCTCGAAATACGGCGCTTATAAGGCAAAAAAAGAAAGCGAAGCCTCTCTTCGTGAAGCGGAAGAAGAAAGCCGTCGCGCTTTAGAAAAATACGTTGAAGAAAATCAACCCATCGAAATGAATGAGGATGTTTCTTCCTCTTCATTATCCTATGAAGTTAAACCTGAAGCCCCTCTCCCTGAAAATATACCTTCCCGTACGAATCTTTACCATTCAAAGACGGTAAGCGAAGTTTCTCCTGTGCCACAGGAAACGACACCTGTAGAGCCTGCAAAAGAGAATGTTTTTGTGCAAGAAACATTTGAAAACAGTATGCAAGAAGCAGTCTTTAAACCAGATGAAGTCAAAGAAACTGCTCCAGCTATGAAAAAAGCGGAAATTCAAGAAGAACCTATTCACGAAGAGAAAGTGCTACGTCAAGAAATCAAACCGGATTTTGGCGAAGTTACTTTATCGAACGAAGAAACAAATGAAATTCCAAATATAAACGTCACTCAGGCTGTTAAAGAAGAGAAAAAAGTTTCGATTCCAGCTACTCCAAAAATGGAAGAAACGCCTATTGAAGAAAAGCCTCTTCCTCAAGAAGAAACCCTTCCTGAGACTTCTTCCTATCAAGAACAAGAGATGGAGGAAGAAACACCAATTGCTCCAACTCCAGCGCCAAGAAAGAAAGTGGCCCCTGTTACAAGCAACATTCAGAAAGAAAATGTTGTTTCTGAAGAAAAAGCTCCTTCTTATCCTGAAGAAGAGGAAGAAATTCAAATTCAACCTGTTGAGGTAGAGCCACTTCCAGTCGAGGAAGAAAAAGAAGACGAAAGCGTGCTTTTACAAAAGAAAGAAATTTCTCAAGAAGAAAAACTTGGCATGAAACCGGCCAAAGAAAGACCGCCTTATGAATTCCCTCCAGAGGATTTATTGAAAACTTATACAGTTGATCCGAGTATCGTGGAACAAAACAAGCTTCTTTGCCAGCAAAGAACCGACATTATTAACCAAACCTTTGAAAGCTTTGACGTTGGAGCTAAGGTTGTTTCCTACACAATTGGGCCTTCTGTCACCCGTTACGATATTGAAGTCGATCGTGGCACAAGTGTTAGCAGTGTTGGCCGCTATATTAAAGATATCTCCGCCCATTTAGGCGGTGTCCATACTCGTTATGAAGAAATCATCATGGGAAAAACAACCTCGGGATTAGAAATCGCCAATGACCGCTCAACGACCGTTTCTTTCCGTGAAATGCTTGATGCTCTTCCAAAAGATCCTACGAAAAACATGTTTATTCCATTCGGTGTGGATATTTCAGGCAATAAGATTTGCGCTGATTTAAGCCGATTCCCTCATATGCTTATCGCCGGTGGCACGGGCTCAGGTAAATCCGTTTTTGCCCATGGCATCTTAGCTTCTTTAATCATGAGAAACCGTCCAGAGGATTTGAAACTTGTTTTAATCGATCCTAAACGTGTTGAAATGGTTAAATATCACGATATCCCTCATCTTCTTTGCCCAGTTATCAAGGAACCAAGCCAAGCAAAAGTGTGCTTGGATAAATTAATCGACGAAATGGAAAAAAGACTCGTTCTTTTTGAGTTTGCCGGTGTTCGTGACATTCGTTCCTATAATGATAAGTATTGTCCAAAAGCAGGCGTAGAAAAAATGCCATTCATCGTCGTTTTTATCGATGAATATGCGGATTTGTCTAATACTTGTAAGAATATTGGCGAAAGCGTCGTGCGTATTGCCCAAAAAGCACGTGCCGCTGGTATTCATTTAATTGTTGCAACTCAAAGACCTTCTGTTGATGTCATTACAGGCGTTATTAAGGCCAATTTGGGTGTCCGTGTTGCTTTAAAAGTGAAGTCTACTCAGGATTCCCAAACCGTTTTAGGTCGTGCCGGAGCAGAAGAGCTAAATGGTTATGGCGATATGCTCGTTGATTGTGCTGAAGTATCGAAAGGCGGAGGCTTTGTGCGTTGCCAAGGTTGCTTTGTTCAAGATGAAGAACTTGATGCAGTAACAGACTTTATCCGTTCTCAACAAAAAGTGGTTTATGATCCTAATTTCACCGATTTAACCGATCATTCGAATGATGAAAAGATTGCGGAAGAAAACGAAAAGATCGAAAGAGCCGCTCAAAGAGAAAAAGAGAAAGGCGATCTTTACGAAACCATTAAAGCAGACGTTATGAGCCAAGAATATACTTCCATTTCGAAGATTCAACGTACGTATTCGGTTGGTTTCCCTCGTGCTGGAAAAATCTTCAACCGTTTAAAAGCCGAAGGAATTGTTGGCGAGCCAGATTCCCAATCTTCTGCAAAAGGAGCTCGAGTTTTAATTCACGACCCATCGATGCTTAGTAACGGAAACGAAGACTTCGGAGGAGACAACGATAGATGAAAGTAGGCTGTGATATCGTTGATTTAAGACGCCTTCAACTCGATAATGAGGCTTTTATTCGTGGAATTCTCAGCTCAAAAGAAAGAGAAATCTTTGCTCAAAGAAAAGATAAACGCTCTTTTCTTGGCGGGAGGTTTGCCGCCAAAGAAGCGTTCTTAAAGGCCTTAGGAACAGGCCTTTCTGGAGCGAGAATGAACGAAATTGATGTTTCTTATCGTGAAGGAGGACAGCCTATTCTTCTTTACCAAAGAAAGGAATATGAAGTGTCCATTTCTCATGATGGAGACTATGCTATAGCGATTGTAATTCTATGAAAGATACGTATATTTCTGCCCGTTTGGTTGCAGCTGACTGCATTCGTTTTGTTTCTCTTTCTGATATCAATTATTTGAACCAGAGCTTTATTTTGCTTATAGACAGAAAAGAAAGGCAAAAGCTTTTTCCTAGCAAAACTGCTTTTACGCCATCGCATTCTTTTATTGAATTTAAGTTGGCGAAGCCTCTTGAATTAGGACATTCCTACTTTTTATTTCTTCCAGGGATTGGCGAATTCCCTCTTGATGTATCCGAGGCGACCACCTTCCCAACTTTTGACAAAGATTTTTATTTTTCGGGAGAATTAGGCGCTATATATAGCAAAGAAAAGACAACATGGAGACTTTGGGCACCTTTGGCCTCCTCAGTAAAACTCTTTCTTTTAAATGATAACGAAGAAATATCTTATATGATGAAAAGAGGAGAACATGGGGTGTTTTCCCTTACTTTAGAAGGTGACTTCAAACTTCAAAAATATCTTTATTTTGTAACAAATAACGAAATTGGCGTCTATACGATTGATCCATACGCAAAAGGATCCACAGAAAACGCGAAAGCATCGGTTGTTATTAACCCTTCGACGTTTGATTTCGCTTTCCATAGAGAAGAACTTCCTCCCTTTAAAAATCCTCTAGAAGCCGTTATTTACGAAGGAAATGTCCGTGATTTAACAATTGATAAGTATTCTTCTATTGAAAATAAGGGTAAATATTTAGGCCTTACGGAAGAAAATAGGAAAACCATTGGTGGGCATCCCATCTCTTTAGATTATCTTAAGGAATTAGGGATTACTCATCTTCAATTACAACCTCTTAATGATTTCGGATCCGTGGATGAGGAAAAAGGCTTCGAAGAATATAACTGGGGCTATGATCCTATTCAATATTTTGTTCCCGAAGGTTCTTATTCCTCTTCGCCAAAAAATCCATTATCTAGAATCCAAGAGATTCAAAAAATGGTCTCTACTCTTCATAAAAACGGTATTCGGGTTGTTTTAGACGTCGTTTTTAACCATGTTTACGAATATGCTTTTTCCTCTTTAGAAAAAACTGTTCCGAATTATTATTTCCGTAAAGATAAGCAAGGGAAACTTACCAATTCGTCAGGGTGTGGCGACGATTTTTCTTCCGAAAGACCAATGGTGAGAAAATTGATTGTGAATTCCTGCCTTTTCTGGCAGAAAGCATACGGAATTGACGGACTTCGTTTTGATTTGATGGGATTAATCGATGTTGAAACGATGCAAGAAATTGCTCAAAAGACAAAAGAAATAGATCCCTCTTTCCTTTTATATGGCGAGGGATGGGATATGTATATTCCTCAAAAAGTTATTGGGGCGAATATGAATCATTGTTCTTTATTGCCTAAGTTCGCTTTCTTTAATGATTGTTATAGAGAGAACATGAAATCCTATTGCGCAGGGGATTTAAGCAAACAAGATGGTTTTACTTTTTCCTTATTAGGATCTTCCTTCCATTGGGGATTTTTTGAAAAGAAATTCCTTTTCCCTAGTCAGTCTCTTAACTACATTGAGTGTCACGATAATGGAACTTACTACGATTTCCTTTCCAAATATTTTTCTTATTCAGAAGAAGAAAAGATAGAAATTATCAAGTTTTCCTTAGCTTGCCTGATTTTTTCCTTTGGAACTCCCTTCCTTCATATGGGTCAGGAAATTGGGCAATCTAAGTTCATGAAAGAGAACACTTATAACCTAGGAGATGTTTATAACAAACTGTCAGATAAACTTCTTGACTCTCGTTATGAAATGGTTCAATATGTTAGTGGGGCAATAGCCTTAAGAAAAAGCTTAGATATCTTTAAAATCTCTGATCCCACTGTCTTAGAAAGACAAATTGATTTTGAAAGGTTCGATGCCGGTAGCTTGATGAAAGTAAAAGATTTATCCCAATCTTCTTCTTATCAAGAAATTGACTTCTTATTTAATCCCACCTCTGAGGCTTTGACTTATTCCTTTGAAAAGGATCACGAAATTATTTTTACGAGCGGTGGTCCTGCTTTAGGAACGAATATTTTAGCAAAGAATGTTTTGACCCCACGTCATTCTCTGTTAATTGTCGCTTTGAAAAAATAACTTACATATACATTTTATTAAGGAGAATTTATGATTTCCGCTGTTTTCGTCACGGGGAGATTAGGAGAAAAAATCGCCCCATTAGGTCGTTATGTTGAAATAGATCGTGTTTTACCAGGTCCTACAGGCCATTATGGTGTCGATAAGGTCCCTGTTTTCACGTATTCCGGAGAAGGTTGCCTTTTTATGAAAGCGCCTATTGGTTCTTTTATCAGCTTCAAAGGACATATTGAAACAGAAGATGGGTTCGGTATTGTGGTTAAATTGGAATTGGAAGAGATTTTCCCGATGAAAGAGAAAAAGAACCCTCATGTTTCAATTTAAAAGAAGTCGTATATAATACTTAGGCTATGTTTAAGTATTTAAGACTCATTTTTACTGCTGGAATTCGCATTATTTGGGATTTCATCTTCTATATTTCGCGTTATGCGAGACATCCTGAGAAATATCCTTTGGAAGTTCGTTATGCTAGGATTCATAAACTTGTTGTTTACGTCATCGATTGCTTTCGCCCTGATTTTAAGACCAAAAACGTTGAATATCTCAAAGAGCTAGAAAAAGAAAACAAGACTTTCTTGGCTGTCTGTAACCACCAATCTAATATGGATCCTATCATCATGCTTTATTATTCTGAAAAACCACTTTCTTTCGTTGCTAAAAAAGAAACTTCGAAATTTCCTTTTGTCGGCAAAATTATTAAGGCTTTAGATGGATTTTTCATGGACCGTTCTGATTTAAGACAGTCCCTCAAAGTGATGATTGAGCTAAGCAAACGTTTTGAAAAAGGCGATCTCTCTTATATGATTTTCCCTGAAGGAACGAGAAACAAAGAACTCGATAAGCAAATTCTTTTGCCTTATAAAGCGGGTGCTTTAAAATCAGCAAAGAAAGCGGGGGTTAAGATCCTTCCTGTCTGTATGTATGGGAATTTCCGTCTCCTTTCAACGCATTGTAACTACAAAAGAATCCCTCTTGAAGTCACGTTCTTTGAACCACTTGAGGATAATTTCGTAAAGAATAACGATACAGAAATTATTTGTGACAATGTTTACCAAATGTCATTAGAAGAAGTTCAAAAACAACAGCAAGAAGATAAAGAATTCTTTGAGAAAGGGTATCAAAAAATCCCTTTAAGAAAAGGGATTCTTCGCTAGCCGTTTTAAGTTCTAGTCCAATTCTCTTCTAAGACCTTTTGGATAGTGGTTTTTTGCTACGCCTTGCGTAACTTTAACATATCCAAGATTCTGATTGTCGTAGCTAACAATATAGAAATTATCGGGTCTCTCTAGAGGGAAGGTATCTCCGTGGATATAGGCTTTTACTTCCTCATAAGAAATCGGAATGGAATAAGAAGGGGATAAGAAGTGAGTCAAATGGTGGTCAGGAATATAGATATTTCTCATTTCGAATAATTTCACTCCATAACGGAGGATGTTTAAGTGAGAAACGTCAAAATGCTGACTCAAGGAATAAAACTTATTTCTCATCATCTCATTAGAACGGTCTTGAAGCCCGTATTGATCGATGAAATTCTTATAACGTTGATTCGAGATGATTTCTTTTTTCGTTTTGACGAGAGTTCCAGGCTTTTTGAAAAGACAAATAAATTGGCCCTCACCTTCAAAATGATTAGGATGTAAGCGGACGGCTTGTGGAAGTTCTTCGCTACGAACGAAAGAGCCATCATGAGGAAGATCGACAATTTCGATTTCTGGATGCATCTTCTTAAAAAGAAGGATAACATTTTCATCTTCCTCGAAAGAGAAAGAACATGTGCTATAGGAAAGGGTTCCGCCCTCTTTAAGCATGCCATAGGCAAGATCAAGCAATTCCAATTGTTTACGTGAATTGCTCTTCACTTTTTCATATTTCCAATCGCTTTTTGCTAAGGCGTTTTTACGCATCATAGCCGAGCCAGAACAAGGAGCGTCAAGAATGATTTTATCGAAGGTATTCTCGAAATGAACGTGAGAAAATATGAAATCATTAGAAGCAACGATGATATTTCCTCTTCCCATACGCTCAACGTTTTGTGACATTGCTTTCGCTCGCGGATAAGAAATGTCGTTAGAAACGATGATGCCTTCATCTTTCATCATCAAGGATGCACCGATTGATTTGCCTCCAGGGGCAGCACAAACATCAAGAACTATGTCATCCGTTTCCGGCTTTAAGAAATAGTTCACCATCATGGCTGATGCGTCTTCGATGGAGAAGACACCATCATCATAGAGTAAGCTTTTTCCAAACTCGTATTCTTCTTTGTCGTAATAATAAGCGTGTTCAACGAACTTATGCTTACGAACATGAGGGAAACGGGAGACAAACTCCTCGTCACTCATTTTTTTATCGTTAAGAATTAAGGCATGGGTAACCTTCCCGTTTTCGATGGCGTTTATAAGACCATCCACTTCATTTTCGGGCAAGTGTTCAATTAAATTCGTGCGAAAATCCATAGGTCTATTATAATAGAAATGGCCACTAAATCTAGGGGGTAACTACTTATGAGAATGGTTGACATCATCGAAAAGAAAAGAGACGGAAAGGTCTTAAATGACAACGAAATTCGTTTTTTCATTGAAGGCTATTCAAAAAATGAAATTCCTGATTATCAAATGAGTGCTTTAGCTATGGCAATTCTTTTCCGCGGGATGAACAAAGAAGAAATCGCAGCCTTAACCGACGCGATGGAACATTCTGGAGAAACCATTGATCTATCCTCGATAAAAGGCGTAAAAGTAGATAAGCACTCTACCGGAGGAGTGGGGGATAAAACCTCTCTCGCTTTAGGACCACTTGTTGCTGCTTGTGGCGCTAAACTAGCAAAAATGTCCGGAAGAGGCTTAGGCCATACTGGCGGCACTCTAGATAAAATGGAATCCGTTCCGGGAACAAATGTTTATCTTACCGACAAAGAATTTGTTGACCAGGTTAATAGAATTGGCATTGCAATTATCGGTCAGACGGCTGAAATTGACCCTGCTGACAAAAAACTTTACGCCCTTAGAGACGTAACGGGAACCGTTCAATCCATCCCATTAATTTCCTCGTCCATCATGTCTAAAAAACTAGCAAGTGGGTCAGATACGATCCTTCTTGATGTTAAATTTGGCAATGGGGCTTTTATGAAAACCTTGGATCAAGCTAGAGAATTAGCTGAAACAATGGTGGAAATAGGAGATTCCTTGCATCGTGATACAAGAGCCATTCTTACTGATATGAACGAGCCTTTAGGCCTTGCTGTCGGCAATAACCTCGAAGTTATTGAAGCGATTAACACTCTTCAAGGGAAAGGCCCTAAAGATTTCGTTGAGCTTGTCACAAAAGCAGGCTCTATCATGCTTCTTCAAGCGAAAATCGTTTCCTCACTCGAAGAAGGAGAAAAACGAATCCAAGGGGCTATTGCGGACGGATCTGGTTTTAAAAAGATGCTAGAGCTCTTTAAGGCGCAGGGTGGCGATATTTCTTATCTTGAACATCCCGAGAAATTCCCGGTTAGCAAGCACATTGTCCCTATTATCGCCGAGAAAGAGGGCTACATCGAATGCATTGATTCTTTAGAAATTGGCATTTCTAGTATGAAACTCGGAGGCGGAAGAGAAACAATGCAAGATAAAATTGATATGTCCGCTGGCATCGTTTTAAGAAAGAAATATGGCGATTACGTTAAAAAAGGTGAGGTTTTAGCTTACGCCCATACAAATAAAGAAAACGTTGAATCCGTCTTTAAAGACATTCATGACGCTTTCAAAATCAGTTCGGAAAAAGTCAATATTCAGCCTATTGTTAGAGAGTATATTTGCAAATGAGAATCTTAGTTCAAGAAGTTAAAAAAGCATCTGTAACCATTGAAGAAAAAGTTTACTCCGCTATCGGGAAAGGTTTTCTTCTTTTCGTCGCTTTTACAGAAGGGGATGACGAAGAAATCCTTAAAAAAATGAGAGATAAAGTCCTCAAACTTCGTATATTCCCTGATAATAATGGCAAAACGAACCTTTCTTTAGACCGGGTTGGTGGAGAAATTCTTTCTGTAAGCCAATTCACTCTTTATGGAGAGGTGAAGGAAGGGAATCGTCCTTCCTTTGTAAAATCCATGAAACCAGATGAAGCAAGGGTATTATTCGCCCTTTGGAATAACCTTTTAAAGGAAAAAATGCCATCATTAAAAACCGGCGTTTTCCAAGCGGATATGCAAGTGGAGCTTATAAACGATGGGCCATTTACTTTATGGCTCGACAGCAAAGAATTGTTTAACAGGTGATTATATGAAAAAGAAAGTGTTATTGGGCCTTTCTGGTGGAGTTGACTCTGCTATTGCGGCTTATAAATTAATTCAAGACGGGTATGATGTCACAGGTGCTTTTATGCGTAACTGGGACGCGATGGCGAATGGGGACTTTTTAGGAAACCCAACAGTCAATGATAACCAATGCCCTCAAGAGAAGGATTATGACGATGCGAAAGCCGTAGCTAAAAAACTAGGCATCCCTCTTTTAAGAATTGACTACGTTAAAGAATATTGGGATACGGTTTTTAGTTATTTCTTAGCTGAATATAAAAAAGGAAGAACTCCAAATCCCGATGTTTTATGCAACAAAAATATCAAATTTGGTCCATTTTTAACGTACGCGAAAGAACATGGCTTTGATTATATTGGCATGGGGCATTATGCAAAAAAAGTTGAAAAAGACGGCGTTTTTTACCTTGCTAAACCTTATGATTTAAATAAAGATCAAACTTATTTTCTTTGTGAGTTAAACGAAGAACAAATTTCTTCCTGTCTTTTCCCAATGAACGATATCACAAAAGTTCAAGCTAGAGAAATTGCCGATAAACTTGGCTTAGATGAGGTTTCTAGCAAACATGGATCGACGGGTATTTGTTTTATTGGCGAAAGACATTTCCGCGAATTCCTTCATAATTATTTTCCAGCCAAAAAAGGACCTATCGTTGATATAGAAACCAATCGTGTTTTGGGAGAACACATGGGCGTTCTTTATTACACCCTTGGTCAAAGAAAAGGCTTAGGCATTGGCGGAATTAAAGGAGAGGGCGATGCAACGTGGTTCATTTGTAAAAAAGATGTTGAAAAGAACATTTTATACGTTACCAAAGGTGATTCTTCTTCCTATTTAATGAGCGATGAATGCTTTATAAGTGATGTTAATTGGATCGGAAAACGTCCTGAGAAAGAAATTCCGGTTCAAGTGAAATTCCGTTATCGTCAAAAAGACAATCCTTGCACGCTTTCTTTTGAAGGGGATGAAGTTCATCTCCGATATAATGAACTCGTTGAAGCGGTCACTCCTGGGCAATTTGCCGTTTTTTATGATGACGATGGCCTTCTTTTAGGTGGCGGCATCATTGACAGGACTTTCTTAAAAGGAAAAAGACAAGATAAATAGTTATGGCAAAAAGAAAGTCTAAGACACAAAAGAAAGTCGAAAAAGAAGTTAAAAAGCAGGCAAAAAAGCATCCTGTCGCAACCATTCTTGTGCTGGTGACCGTTTTAACTATTGCCGCCGTTGGTGGTTTTCTTCTCTATAAGTATGGATATTTTGATGGATTGATTAATCCGAACCATTCTTCATCTTCTAATCAGGATTCTTCTTCAATGAATTCTCAAGAAAACGATGGATTCGACGATCTTTCATTCCATTTTATTTCTGCTGGTAAAAGTGGAACCCTTTATAATGGCGACTGCATTTACATCAAGGCCGGGGAAACCGACGTCTTGATTGATTCAGGAAAATTGCAATCGAATTACGCGTCAATTGCTGCGGAAATTAATAAACATTGCACCGATAACAAGTTGGAATACGTGATTGCAACCCATACCGATGCTGATCACCTAGGCGGTTTTATTGGCACCGGCAAAAAAGGCCTACTTTATTCTTATAATGTCGGAACAATAATTGATTTTGCGAGGACCAATAAGGCAGATAATCCTTCCCCCAAATCTATTTATGGACAATATCTTGCGGCAAGAGACTATGCCGTGGGTAAAGGGGCAACTCATTACACGGCTTTAGAATGTTATAACAATCAAAATGGCGCAAAACGTAGCTACAATCTAGGGAAGGGCATCACCATGGATGTTCTTTACCAAGATTTTTATGAGAAAAATAGTAGAGACGAAAATAATTACAGTGTTTCTCTTCTTTTCAAACAAGGAGAAAAGAAAATGCTTTTCACTGGGGATTTAGAAGAAGATGGAATTTCTAGCCTTGTAAGCAAAAATAACATCGGAACAGTTGATCTCTTTAAAGCGGGTCATCATGGATCTAGAAATGCGAATACAACAGAACTTTTGAGTGTCATTCAGCCAAAAACAATTTGTGTCTGCTGCGTAGCTGGAAGCAACGAATACACGGCAAAACCCGCCAATACAATGCCTTACCAGGTCAGTATTGATAATTGGGCAAAATATACGAAGGATGTATATGTCACGAATTACGCTCAGTCAACGGGAGTTTCCGGTGATATCGGTCCTGGTGGCGAATTAAACGGAACGATAACTGTTCATTATTCATCAAAGGGTGAAAAAACAGTCTCTGGCTCCAATAACTCTTTGACTTTGCGCGAAACCTCTTGGATGAAAGAAAACCGTAACATGCCTGAAGAGTGGTTATAGCCAAAATCTTAGATTTTATCTATAATAAACCGCTATGAAAATTAAGAAACGTGTCATTTTTGTTCTGGGAAGCCTTCTCTCCCTTAGTTTATTGTCTTGTTCTTCAAAAATGGATTCTTCCTCCAATTCGGAAATCTCTTCCGATGGAACAATCGCTTCTGACGATTCGTCAAAATTCTCTTCTAAAGAAAATGAACCAATCATTTCTTCAGAATCTTCAAAGGAAAACGGATCTGTTGCTTCTCAAGAAAAACAAGAACCAATTGAATACGAAGAGGTTGTTAACACTTCTTGGCCTGAACACAACAAAACATACAGAGTTTCTCCAAGCATTGTCACGGAAGATAAATTTACTGTTTTTAATGTACAATTTGATACGGAAAAGTATTTAGCGAAACCTACGACTTTAACCATTAAAAAGAGCGACTATTGTTTAACTTATGAAACCGTTGCTCTTTACTATATGGCCTTTAGGACAACACCTCCCAATTATGTTCGTAGCAAAAGTCAGCTTCCAGACGATCCTTCCTACCGCTTGATTTCAACTTATACCCGTGGTTCTTACACAGGCAGTAACAGCTACACGGAGTCTTTAGGAAGATTTAACAATTTAAAGGGAACTTATTTGGAATTAGATATCGCTCTTTCTTCTTCGTATGGAAAGAGAAATAGAGGAGCCGGAAGAGTGGTTGTTGTAACGGAAGGCATCGATGATTACGGAAATGATCCTGTTTGCTATTTCACCAAGGATCATTATTCTCATTTTTCCGAGTTTTATAACTACGCAACAGGCTGGGGCCCTCTCTTTTTGGGGGCAGGACAGGCAAGTTCTCCTCGTCAGATTCCTACGACTGTTACACCTATCTTTTAATTTTTCTTCCTTTCTTAACGAAAGGTCGTATAATTTCATCGCAAGAATAAGTCTCTTTAAAGAGAGGGCCTCATGATGGAAAAGCCTAAGAGACACGCCACCTTGCCTTGTTGTGAGTAATGTCACCGTGTATTCGCGTTAAGAAAAATAATTAAGTTGCACCTTTGGTGAAGAAAGATGGTACCGCGCGCCTGCGTTCTTTCTCAAGGTGTTTTATTTTTTAAAGGAGAATTTATGAAACCATTAACTGGTCAAGAAATCAGGGAAACCTGGATTCGTTTCTTTGAAAGCAAAGGACATCATCATCTTCCGGGCGTCAATTTAATTCCGTCAGATGATAAGTCTCTTTTATGGGTTAACGCTGGTGTTACTGGCTTAAAGAAATATTTTGATGGATCAGAAGTCCCACCATCTCGTCGTATCGTCAACGTGCAAAAATCTATTCGTACAAACGATATTGAGAATGTTGGACATACTGCAAGACATCATACTTTCTTTGAAATGCTTGGAAATTTCTCCATTGGCGATTATTTCCGTAATGAGGTCATTCCGTGGGCCTATGAAATTTTAACGAGCAAAACCGTCGGCTTTGGAATGGATCCAGAAAAGCTATATGTCACTTATAACCCAATTGATAAAGCTTCTTTCGAACTTTGGAGAAAAGCTGGCATTCCTGCTTCTCATTTGGTTGCCTTGGAAAGCAACTACTGGCAAATTGGCGAAGGCCCATGTGGCCCTAACACTGAAGTTTTCTATGATCGTGGTGAAAGCTGGGATCCAAACCATTTAGGAATCAAACTGCTTCAAGATGACATTGAAAATGACCGTTATATCGAAATTTGGGGCATCGTTTTCTCTCAATATAACGCTGTTAATGGCGTTCCAAGAGAAAAATACAAAGAGCTTCCTTCCAAGAACATTGATACGGGAGCGGGATTAGAGAGAATCGCCTGCATCCTTCAAGGAACACCAACCAACTTTGAAACAGACCTCTTCATGCCTATCATTGAAAAATGTGAAGAGCTTTCTAACGTAAAATATGATGAAGAGCACAAGATGTCTTTCCGCGTTATTGCTGATCACATCCGTTGTTTGGTCTTCGCTCTTAGCGATGGTGCGACTTTCTCTAACCTCGGCCGTGGCTATGTTTTACGTCGTATTATCCGTCGCGCTATGCGCTATGGACAAAAAATCAATTTCCATGAACCTTTCATGTATAAATTAGTCCATGTCGTCGTGGAAAAATACAAAGACTTCTACCCAGAACTCGTTTCTAAAGAGGAAGAAGTCACCAAGATGATTCGTAATGAAGAGGAAAAATTCATTAAGACTTTGGATAAAGGCGAAGCTATTTTGAAAGAAAAACTTCAAAACTCTAAAGAACTTTCTGGCAAAGATGTCTTCCTTTTATACGATACCTATGGTTTCCCAGCTGACTTAAGCAAAGAAATTGCCGCTGAAAAAGGCGTTTCATGCGATATGGAAGGCTATGAAAAACTTATGGAAGAGCAAAGAGAAAGAGCTCGTAATGCTCGTGGTCAAATTGATTCTTTCCACAAACAATCCAAGGATTTAATGGAATTTAAGGAAGAATCTACTTTCTTATATGATACTTATGAAGTGAAAACTAAAGTCCTTGCCGTTTTCGTTGATGGCATAAAGAAAGACTCTATCGAAGAAGAAGGGGACGTCATCTTTGAAAAGACCCCATTCTATGCAGAAATGGGTGGACAAGTATCTGATAAAGGTACTTTTAAAGGCGATAATATCTCTGGTCTTGTAAATAACGTTACCTCAGCAACGAATGGGCAACATCTCCATCACGTCGTTTTACAATATGGAACGCTCAAAGCCGGTGACGAAGTTACATTGACTTTAGACATTCAAAGACGTCATCTCATCGAAAGAAATCACTCGGCAACACACCTTTTACATGCCGCTTTAAGCAACGTTTTAAAGAAACACGTTAAACAAATGGGCTCTTACGTGGATGAAAATTATCTCCGTTTCGATTATGAAACCGATCATAAACTTTCCAACGATGAAATCAAAGCGATTGAGCAAGAAGTGAACGATAAGATTTCCGAAGGAATCCAAGAAAAGACCGAGATTCTCCCTATTGAAGAAGCAAAGAAACTTGGCGCAGAAATGGAATTCTCCGAGAAATACGGAAACACGGTTCGTGTTGTTGAATTCTCCGATTATAGCAAAGAATTCTGCGGCGGAACCCATGTTAAAAACACCTCTGAAATTGGTGTCTTCGTTATCGAAAGCGATGATGCTATCTCTTCTGGTACAAGAAGAATCCAAGCTTTGAGCAGCTTAGGAGCATATCATTATCTCTCTAACCGCACAAACGCTCTTTCATCCGCAGAAATGATGTTGGGCGTAAAAGATACAGCTCTTTCAAATCGTTTAACCTCTTTATTAGACGAAGAAAACTCTTTGAAAAAAGAATTGGCCGAAGCAAAAGAAAAACTCGCTGCTTTGGAAGCGAAATCTATTTCTTCGCAAATCCAAGAAATCAACGGCATTGCCTTCTTACCTCTTTTGAAAGAAGGCGCCTCTCGTCAAGAATTGCTTGCTTTAGGTGATTCTTTAAAAGCAGGAAAGCAAGACTACATCTTTATTCTTTTGGGAGGAAAAGATGGCGCTAGACCAATAAGCGTCTTTGTCGGCGGCGAAGCTTTGAAGAAAGTTAAAGCTGGCGATATTATTAAGAGCTTAGCGAAACGATTAGGCGGCTCTGGTGGCGGAAGAGCGGAAATGGCTTCTGGGCAACTTCAAAATGCAAATAAATTCCTTGAAGTGGCCAATGAAATCGTTTCCTCTTTAAAATAAGGAGACAAGAAATGCTAGAAATCAAGGACAACACGATCGTTATCACAAAAGATGATGGCACTTCCGAGGAATGGAAAATCTATTTCTTCTACCATATGGACGAAAGAAACAAGACCTACTATTTCATCTATAAAGAAGAAGACCCAGATTCTCTCATCGTAATGGCTTCGAGAGATGGTGCAACTCTTGAAAACGTGAGCGATGAAGAATATGACGAAGCTAACGAGGTGCTCGAAGCTTACGAGAATGATCCAAAAATCGAAGCAATCAAATAGTTTCTTTTGGCATTGAAACGTTTATTTACTATAATTTATAAGAATTTAAGGAGCAAAACATGAAAGACGATAAAAAAGTGATATATACCGCCAAGAAAATTGAAGAAATGAAGGCGGAATTGGATGATTTGATTAACGTTCAAAAACCAGCTAACTTGGAAGCTCTCCAATTAGCCCGTTCTCAAGGAGACCTTTCCGAAAACGCTGATTATGATGCAGCTAAGAAGTTACAAGGCGAAATTGAAACTCGTATTGTAGAATTAACCAATAAATTGGAACACGCTACCACAGCAGATAATTCTTCTTCCAAAACTATCGGTACAACCGATTTTGTCACTTTCAAGAATTTAACTAAGAATGAGGAAATCACCGTTCAAGTCGTTTCTAGCGATGAAAGTGATGTTCTTGCCTCTCCAGCTAAGATTTCTTCCTCCTCTCCATTAGGAAAGGTCTTGATTGGAAAAGCCGCTTCTAGCAAACCAGTTCTTGTGGAAGCTGCGAGACCATACGAAATCGAAATTCTTTCTTTCCATCACGCTGAATAAGCAATAAATAAAATTTTGAGCTCGAAAGAGCTCTTTTTTTGTCCTTTTTTCTCTAAACACGTCTATTTATAGGTGAGGAGGATAGAAGGATGTTCAAAACTATCATTATCGTTATCGTCATCACCGTGGTTACACTCGTGGCTTTAGCTGTCGTTGATCGCTTTGCCAATGATGTGACCACACCGAATACGTCCCAAACTTATTCAGAAAAAGACAATGACTCGCTGGAAGTTACTATTTCAGGGGAGGTTAGTCATGAAGGGACGTATCTTTTACCGATGAATTCAACACTTAGAGATTTAATCGACGGCGCAGGGGGAGTAACTAGTAACGCTGATCAAAAAGCCTTTAATCTTGAATTGGAACTTAAAGATGGCTGGGATTGCTATATAGCCCCGTTATTTAACAACGGAGACACATGCAGCGTCGATCCTATCGATAAAAAATGCATTAATACCGCTACTGCAGAAGAGCTTAAAAAACTGAGTTGTTTTTCTTCAACGGTTGCAAACAACATCGTCTCTTATCGAGCGGAAAATGGTTCTTTCCAACGTTTAGAAGAAGTAAGCAACGTTTCAGGAATTGGCCCCGCAACGTGGGAAAAATGCAAAAACTACATCACGCTCAGGGAATGAGCAAAGAAACCTTCCTCGCCTTCGTGCTAATAGGCCTGGTTTTAGGGTGGATCTCCGGCACTCTCCTTTTGACAATTGACATCCTCTTTCCAGGCCTCGTTTTTGTAGTGCTTATATATATCGCCGGAAAAAAGGGTGGGAAATTTCTTCTGATATTTCTCATCCCTTTTGTTTTTTCTCTGATAATTTCTGGGATTTTAGCTCTTTTGCCGATTGAAAGGGGTTTTAAAAACATTCAAGGAATCATCATTGAAACAAAAGCCAATTATTTCATAATGAGCAATGGTATTCGAAGATATTACATTTATGAAAAGGCAACCATAAGAGAAGTGGGAGATATTGTTTCAATCAGAGGATATGTTTCTGAATTAAATTTTACTGAATACGAATCGAAGTTTTCTTTTGAAGAATATTTAAGAAAAATGGGTGTTAAGGAACAAATTAACGTTTCTTCGATCGCGGCTATATTTGAAAGGCCTATAAGATTGAGAAGAAAAGAACTTCTCTTTTTAAACAATTTCGACCCCTTAACAAAAGGGACGATTGACCTTTTGTTGTTTGCAAAGAAGGACTATTCAAATGAAACGGTTGCGTTAGCGAATACCATTGGCTGCCTTAATATCCTAAGCGGAAGTGGAATTGTTTATGCGGGTTTTCTTCGTTTTTGCGATACGATTTGTTCCTATCGTTTTAAGGAAAACCAAACAAAAATAATCGTCTTTATACTTGCCGTTTTTACAATTCCTTTGTTTCTTGGAAAAATTGGTGCTTACCGTGTTCTCATATTAAAAAGTTTCGACGTATTCTATGTTTTGTCCAAAAAAGAAAGATCGCCATACTTATTTCGTTTGTCTTTGGCCGGTTTAATTTTGTTTTTCTTGAATCCTTTTCATTCTCTAAATACCGGTTACCTTTTGGGTTTCGGCCTGGCTTTTTATAATTTTTTCAACTCTTCTTGTCTTTATTATTTTAAAAATAAACAAAAGAAGTTCTTGAAGTTCCTATCTTTAGAATACTTCCTATTACCGCTTTTTAACATTCGAGGCGAATTTAAACTGCTGGCTCCTTTATTTACATTTATTTTCTTGCCTTTTGCTTATTGTTTTTCATTTTTGTCGTTGCTGTCTTTCTTATCCGTTCCTTATGAAAGCTTATTAAAGTTTTGTTCATCTTTTCTTAACAAATCTCTTGTTTTTATCGATAAAATAAGCCTTTCCATACCATTAGGCGATTTTCCAAAATGGTGTGTTTTTCTCTTTTATTTTGCAGTCTTCCTGGCTTTATATTTTTATGACTTAGGTTTGACACATTTTTCAAAAATAGGCGCTTTTGTTCAAATTTGTTCTTTGCTAGTTCCATCTCTTCCTGTTATGGCACCCTACATCCAACAAGTCAGTTTTATTAACGTAGGACAAGGTGACGCCATTTTGATTCGTGATGGCTTAACGAGCGTTCTTTTGGATTGTGGCGGAGTTTTATCATTTGACTTGGCACAAGAAGTTGACATTCCTTTTTTAAGAAAAGAGAAAATTTATAAGTTGGATTGCTTAATTGCTTCACATTCTGATTATGACCATATTGGAGCGAAAGATAGCCTCACGTCCAAATTTTCAGTGCAAAAATTCGTTACTTCAAAAGAAGAGTTCCCTTTAACAATTGGCAATTTAACATTCGTTAATTACAACGTTTATTCTGGAGAGAATGTCAACGAAAAAAGCTTAGTACTTAGCCTAAACTTTATGGGAAAAATCTTCCTTTTTACTGGTGATGCGGATAAAAACATCGAAAAACAAATAATTAGAGATAACCCGAACTTAAAGGCAGATATTCTAAAATTAGGTCACCATGGATCAAAAACATCCTCTTGTAAGGAGTTTTTAGAACAAATTTCCCCTGAAGTTTGTGTCATATCTGTTGGGAAGAATAATAAATATGGGCATCCCGATAAAGAGGTAATAAAGCGTTTAAATGAGCTAGGACTTAAGTATAGAAGGACGGATGAAGAAGGAACGATTACTTATCGCCGTTATTTTCATCAGCCATTAGGTGATTTATAGATGAAAAATATTTATAATAATAGACGTGATTACAGTACTTTATTCATCTCAATCAAGAATGCTAAAAGGGCCATTATCTCGCTTGATAAAGGAAATCCTTCCCGAACACGATGACTTAAATTATGTCGATGTCGATATGTCTTTTGCTAAGATTATCGATTTATCGAACGAATGCCTTTCTTTGCCAATTGGCTACGATAAAAAGGCGGTTATTGCTGAGAATTTCTTTTATTTAACGAAAACTCGTGAGAAAAAGAAATTATTTAAAGGTGATGATGACGAGCCTTTACTCGCTTTTTTCCGCAATCCAGATCCATTAATTAATCTTTTCGTTCTTGTTTATTCTGATTCTTTAGATGAAAAATCGATTTATTACAAAGCGTTAGTGGAGGGCGGGGCTAAATTTTTGCCAGTCGCTTCTTTAGATGCAAGTCAGTGGCATACTTTTATTCCAAAATATTTCGAAAAACATTCGACAAGCATTGAAGAACTTGCTGTAAGCGAACTATTAGAAAGAACTGGCGGAGATTATTCGTTATTTATTCAAGAAGCGAATAAACTTCTAGCCTATGCAAATGGCGAACCAATACGTCTTATTGATGTGCAACAATTGGTTCCAGCACCATTAGAAGACGATATATTCTTACTTTCAAATGCTTTAACAAAAGGGGATAAAAAAACAGCCCTGCATATTTGGAAGGATATGCAAGTAAGAGGCAGTACCAGCAGCGCTATCCCTTTAATGAATATGCTTGCAAATCAGTTCATATTCTTAGACCAAGTGCGTTATCTCTATCGAAGAGGAATGGAAGCGTATGATATTTCATCGAAACTTAAATGTTCTTTAGGCCGCGTTAAAGCGTGTTTATATAGCGTTCGTAAAATGGCTTCCCCGTCTTTGCACCGTGCAATCAATCAACTATACATTTATCAATCCAACGTTTTTCAGGGAAAAATGTCTGATAAATTAGCTTTTGAAATGTTTATTGCTAATTTTGAGATATGAAGATTGTTATTATTTCTGATACTCACGGCGACTTTTATGAATTAAAAAGAGCCGCCATGATTGAAAATGGGGCAAACATGTTTCTTCATGCAGGGGACATCGAAGCTTTTGGCGATGAAAACATCTCTCCTTTTGCTGCCGTTAAAGGGAATTGCGATTACGGCTTCTCGAAATTTCCGAAAGAATTTTGGGCGCAAACTCCATATGGCTTGCTTTATATGAGACATTATCCTTATTTTGGAAAAGAAGAGTTGGAGTCCTTTTATCAAAAAGGAGCCAGGATTTTAGTCCATGGCCACACGCATATTAAAGAAAACAAAATGTATAAAGATATGTTTATTCTTTGCCCAGGATCGTTAACAAAGCCAAGAGATGGCAGCGCATCTTATTTGGCTTTAGACGTTACAGAAAAAGAAGTGAAAGTAATTTTCAAAACTTTATAAGTAAAAGAAAAGGCCCCATGAAGGGCCTTAATTTATACTTAAACTTATAAAGCAGCAAGTTCACCTTGGAGATGAGCTTTTTTACGATTGGCTGAATTAGTGGAGATGATGCCATCTTGGGAAAGCTTATCAAGAAGAGAGATAGCTTTGTTGACTTCGACAATAGCAGCTTCTTTATTTTTTGCAGCGATTGCAAGTTCAGCTTTCTTCACTTGTGTGCGGGTTTCGCTCTTGCGGGCGGAATGATGGGCGTTATTTCTTTCGCCAATTTCAATACGTTTGATTTGAGATTTAATGTTTGCCATATTAGTTTATCCTTTTATCTTATGCGTGTACGATTGTACCTTTAATGTAAAGCCAAAACAACTATTTTTCGTTATTCTTCTTGCTTTCTTCAATCTTTTTCTCATTATCTAAAATTTCTTTAGTGAATTCTGCAATTGTAAGCAATTTTCCATACTTTTCGGTTGGGATAGAAATTTTAAAAACGCTATTCAGTTCTTGAACCATTGTCACATAGCTCATAGAATCACCGCCTAAATCATCAGTCCACGAAGCATTATTTTCGATTTTGTATTCTGGCAAATATAATGTTTTAGAAAAGACTTTACGGACTTTATTTATGACTCTTGTAACATCCTTGCTGTCATATCCTTCAAAGGAAATTGGCTTTTTGCCAAGTACTTCCCCATTAAAAGACAAGAAGTTCTCGGGCTTGCTTTCTAATTCTTTTTGCAAAACAAAACGCTTTACTTTCATGTTATTTGCCATAGGCAACGCTTTTTTGTAAATGTAAGCGCAAGAAATACGTTTTTCATTTGGAAGGGTTATATTGATCGAATCAATATCATCTTTAATTTTTGGAAGTTCGTCGGTAGAGACGCTGTTTTCTAGATCAACTACAAGAATAATTTTTTCGGTGTTGTTTTCATGTTGTCCAAAGACGACTAAATTGCGAATGTGTTTAATGTCGCGGAAATAACTTTCAATTTCATCTGGATACACGTTCTCACCATTAGAAGCGATAATAGTGTCTTTTATTCTGCCTTTAATGTAATAACTACCAGAGTTGTCTTTAAAAGCAATATCGCCTGTATGGTAATAGCCATTATCCAAAGTTGTCTTTGAACGGACACCATTAATGATTTCTTCAACGTGTGTGATTTTAGATTTAACGCATAGTTCACCTTCGAATGGGTGCTCTGAGTCTAACGGAATGATTTTGTATTCTACGCCAGCTAAAGGCTTGCCAATCGAACCGAGGAGCCGTTTTTCAACCTTACTAGATTGTTCAACGCTTGTTACGCCGATCTCTGTCATCCCGTATCCGTTATTCAAAGGATAAGATAAACCATTAATGATCGAACAGGTTTTAGGAAGTAAGTAACCGCCTCCGGAAATGCAAAATTGGACTTGTTTACCAAGTACTTTCTTTTGCATTATTCTCAAAAAAAGCTTAGAAGAAGAAAAACCAGCTTCTTCCTTGGAAATTTGGTGATTGTTATATGCCAACATTTTTTTGATTAGTTCTTGCGTTGACAAACGTTGTTGAGCGGTTGTGCGTTCAAGTTGCTGAGCAATGCCATCCCAAAAAATTGGCACCGAAAAAACGTGCGTGCAAGAGCCTTTTTTAATGGCATTAAGAAGATCTGTGGAAGAAGAACTATTCGGATAAACAAGCGTTTTTCCGTAGAAACTATAGAAAAGAAAAACCGCGGCAAATCCGAAGATGTGATGGAAGGGGATCATAGCTAAAATGCGTATTTCCCCTGGATTCATTAAAGTGTTTCCGTTTGATGGAACATTGGCTACAGAAGCTATTTGATTACATATATTTTCGCCATTCATCACCATCATTTTGATGTTTCCGGTAGTTCCAGAAGAGCAGAAGATGATTTCATTTGCCCAATTTGCAGCAAAAAACGCGTCTTCATCAGCGTTTCTTACATTATTTACGCGGAAAGAAGGAATGGAATAAGCATCTTCTTCATTTGCGATGATTGCTTTAGCTTTTGCGTCCTTCAAAAGGTTTTCTGTATTATCGTGCTGAAGATTCGCGGCAATTAACAAAACAGGATGTCCAGTCATCAAAATGGCCCAAAACATCAAAGGCCAAATTGGACTGTTTTTGAGCTTTAATCCAACCACAGAACCAGCTGGAATCGCAGAAAAAAGGGAAGAAAGTCTTTTTGCTAAAAACCACACGTTATCTTTGTATTTAGAGTATGTATAGGTTCGTTTTTTATCGTCTTCATCGAAATAAATGCAACATTTTTTATCGGCATGACAAGCGGTGAAATTTTCGTACACGTCTTTTAAAGTCATAGAAGTGTTTAAAAGAGCTTTATATTGGTCAATGAATTTTTGGCAATCTTTTTCGCTGTAATTTGTCATATGTCACCTCACAAAAACGTATTGTATCATTAAAGAGGAATTGATAAAAAACTATAATAGTCATAGATAGTTACGAGGAGGAAACGAAGGATGAGACAATATAATCAAAATAAAGACGTTAAAGTTCTATATTTAGGAACCCCTGAAATTGCGGTAAAACCATTGCTTGGGCTTCTAGAAAACGGCTTTCAAGTCGTAGGCGTGGTGACACAAGAAGATAAAATGAGTGGCAGAGGCCAAGAGAAAAAAGAAATTCCTCCCGTTAAGAAACTTGCCCTAAAAGCGAATTTACCAGTTTTTCAGCCTCATCGTATACGTAAAGACTTCTCCTTTGCTAAAGAATTGCAATTTGATGTAATCGTTTGCATGGCCTATGGACAAATTGTTCCTATGGAATTCATTGATTTGGCTCCTAAAAAAGCGATCAATCTTCATGGCTCGCTTTTGCCAAAGCTTAGAGGTGCTGCGCCAATTCAACGTGCCATTATGGAGGGCGAGGAAGAAACGGGCATTACTCTTATGGAAATGGCAAAAGAAATGGATGCTGGAAAAATGTACGATAAACGTTCCATAACCATCGAGAATAATGACAATTATTCCTCCCTTTGCAAAAAACTCGGCGATTTAGCGAAGGAAATGATTGTTCAAGATCTTTTACCTTATGTTAACGATGAACTTAATGGCGTTCCACAAAACCCTGCTGAAGTTACTTTTGCAAATAAAATTTCCCCTGAAAACGAACATCTTCCTTTGTCTTTAAGTTCGTTAGAAATGAATCGATACATACGTGGTTTAGCTGATCTCCCTGGCGCTTATGTTGTTTATCGCGAGAAAAAACTCAAAATCTTTTCTAGCGAAGTGTCAAATCTTTTTAAGGTTGAAGAGGGCGTTTTGAAACCGATCAAAGGAAAACTTTATTTAGGAACCAAAGATGGTGCCCTGCTTTTGAAAGATGTTCAGTTTGAAGGCAAAAAGAGAATGGATGCTGCTTCCTTTTTAAATGGAGCAAGAATAGCAAAAGACGGCGAAAAAGTGTTCTAAAATGTCTGAAAAAGTCAAAAAACAACTCAATTTATCTGTTCATCAATTGGTGGATTTTTTGCTGCGTGAAGGTGATATTGATAACCGTATCTATAACCAAGAAACGATGAATTTAGGCTCTAAAATTCATTCGTCTTTCCAAAAGAAACAAGGAAAATCCTATCTTTCGGAAGTGTTTTTGGAAACCACAGTTGAAAGAAAAGAATACTCCATTCATCTTGAAGGACGAGCAGACGGAATCATTATAGGGGATTCAAATCCCATTATTGACGAGATCAAATCTACGGTTTCGCCTTTGGAAGAATTTTATAACATCCAAAAGGAGTGGCACTATGGGCAAGCAAAATGCTACGCCTACATGTATTTAAAAAGAGAAAAACTACCTCGGGCTAACATTCGTTTAACTTATATTTCTCAACAAGACTTCGATCAACGAATGGTGAAGGAAAGATGCTTCACATTCGAGGAATTGGAAGAGTACGTTTATTCTTTGGTGGATCGGTATCTTGATTTTAATAAAAGGGAATCAGAACACATTCTTGCTAGAAACATTTCCGCTTCATCGCTTGTTTTTCCTTATCCTGAATTTCGAAAAGGCCAAAGAGATTTGGCAAAATATGTATATACAATCGCGAAAAAAGGTGGGATTTTCTTTTTTGAAGCACCCACTGGAATAGGGAAAACCATTTCAACAATTTATCCTGCGATTAAAAGCTTTGCTAAAACGGACAACCAAAAGATTTTCTATTTAACAGCGAAAACTTCTGGAAGGCAAACTTGTTATGATGCTTTGACAGCCTGTTACGAAAAAGGCTTCGTTGGCCGTGATTCCTTGATCGTCGCAAAAGAAAAGATTTGTTTTTCCCCAGGGAAGAATTGCAATCCAGACGATTGCCCTTTCGCCCGTGATTACTATGGAAAATTACGTAAAATCATCGAAGAAGAGAGCCAATACAATCATCGATATAACATTGATACCGTTACGGAAATCGCCAGAAACAATGAAATTTGTCCTTTCGAACTTCAGTTGGATTTATCTTTGTTAAGCGACATTATAATTTGTGATTACAACTATTTCTTTGATCCTTTGGTTAAACTGGAACGTTATTTTTCAGATGAAGTGGACTCTTCAAAATATTTTCTTTTAATTGATGAGGCGCATAATTTAGCAACTCGTTCAAAGGACGTGTTCAGTGAAACAATTACTTTGAGGCAAATTCAAGACGCTAAAAGAGAACTTAAAGGAAGCCCACACAACAAAGTAAAACTAGCTTTAGGCAAAATGGCAAAAGCTTTTCTGTCCTTGCCCATCGAACAAGAGTTCCTGGAAATGGATCAAATAGACGCCGATTTACAAAAAAGTTTAACCAAGTTCCGTGAAACAACCCAAAGCAAAAACGAAGAAAAAGAAAACGTTATCTTCCCTCAAAAAGTGAAGGAATTATCCCGAAAAGTCTATCGTTTCCTTTTCTTAATGGAAAATTGCAGCCAGAACCTTACGTTATACGTTAGCAAGCATGGCGAGAATATTGAACTTCATCTTCAGTCTCTTGATCCATCTCCTTACTTAAAAGAAGATTTGGCAAAAGTCAAAGGAGCCGCCATTTTTTCGGCAACATTGTCTCCAATTAGTTATTACATGGAATCGTTATTAGGAAAGAAAGATTACCCTTATTTAGCCTTGCCTTCACCATTTCCGAAAGAGAATTTTCATTTGATGATTGCTCCGAGTTTGTCTATTCGTTACAAAAACAGAGATAAAACATATGATAAAGTTGCTAGTTATCTAGCGTCTTTTGTTAAAGGCAAAAAAGGAAATTACTTCATCTATTTTCCATCTTATGAATATCTAAGAAACATACAGGATAAGCTATTTTTTGAGGATGCCGATGTGTTTGTGCAGGAAAAAGAAATGAGCGATAGGGATAAAGAACTTTTCTTGTCTAGATTTTTACCAAATCCTCAAAAAACGACGATTGGCCTTCTTATTATCGGGGGTTCTTTTAGCGAAGGGATCGATTTACCGAGCGACAGACTTATTGGAGTGGCCGTAGTTGGGGTTGGTTTGCCTCAAATTTCTAAAGAAACCGATTTAATTCGTGAATATTACGATAAAAAGAACGGTAACGGGTTTCAATTCGCTTACCAAAACCCCGGAATGAATAAAGTTATGCAGGCTGTGGGTCGTCTTATTCGAAGCGAAAACGATGTTGGAAGCGCTCTTTTGATTGATGATCGTTATCTCCAGGAGGACTATCATTCTCTTTTTGAAAGATCCTGGCCAGGCTATGAAGTCGTTAATTCTGAAAGAGACATTGAAGAATCGCTATCTTCTTTCTATCGAAGAAAGAGGAAATAGAATATAATCCTTAATTGCTTATGCCTTTTAATCAATCACACATTAGAAATTTCTCGGTTATCGCCCATATCGATCATGGGAAAAGCACCCTTTGTGACCGCATTCTCGAAGAGACGGGAGCTGTTGAAAAGAGGAACCTCTCCCAACAAATGCTTGATAGCATGCCTTTAGAACAAGAAAGAGGCATCACCATTAAATTGAACGCCGTCACAGTAACTTACAAAGCCAAAAATGGTGAAGAATACATTTTCAATTTGATAGACACTCCAGGGCACGTAGACTTTACGTACGAAGTGTCACGTTCTTTGGCTGCTTGTGAAGGTGCTTTACTTTTGGTTGATGCAACGCAAGGCGTTCAGGCTCAAACTTTAGCGAATGCTTACTTGGCAATTGATAATGATTTGATGATATTGCCTGTTGTTAATAAAATCGATCTTCCTAGCTCTGACGTTCCAAACGCTGAGAAAGAAATTGAAGAAAAACTCGGCCTGTCTACTGCTGATATTTCTTTAGTTTCAGCCAAAACAGGGCAAGGCGTTCCAGAAATGTTGGAAAGAGTTGTGGAACTCATTCCCGCTCCAGATGGAGATCCAAGCGCCCCTTTAAAGGCTTTGATTTTCGACAGTTACTATGATTCTTATCGTGGTGTTGTCGTTTTAATTCGCATTAAAGAAGGAACCGTTAAAGTTGGCGATGAAATCCTTTTAATGCAGTCGGGGAAAAAATACACTGTTACTGAATTAGGCATTCGTACTCCAAAAGAACTCCCTGTGGCTGAACTTGACTCTGGAGAAGTTGGCTACTTATGTGCGACTATTAAAGACATCAAAGACGTTTTCCCAGGAGAAACCGTTACTTTAGCGTCTAATCCTTCTGAAAAACCTTTGCCAGGTTATCGAAAAATCAATCCAATGGTTTATTGCGGTTTATATCCAGTAGACTCTCAAAAATATAACGACTTAAAAGAAGCGCTTGCTAAACTTTCGTTGAATGATTCATCCCTCACATATGAGCCTGAATCTTCTGAAGCTTTGGGCTTTGGTTTCCGTGTTGGTTTCCTTGGCTTATTGCATATGGATGTCATTCAAGAGAGATTAGAAAGAGAATATAACTTGAACCTGATTCTAACGGCGCCATCAGTCAAATATCGAATCAATTTATCCGATGGAACATCAAAGATGATTGATAATCCTTCCGAAATGCCAGATGCTTCGAAAATAAAATCTATCGAAGAGCCTTTTGTGGATGCGGAAATCATGACTCCAAAGGAATTTGTTGGGCCGATTATGCAACTTTGTCAAGAAAGAAGGGGAATTTATCAAGACCTCATCTATTTTGATGATACGCGACAAGTGGTGAAATATTCTCTTCCTTTGAGTGAAATCATTTTTAATTTCTTCGATAAACTTAAATCCATTTCCAAAGGATATGCGTCTTTAGATTACCAAGTTGAAGGTTATCATCCTAGCGAACTTTCCAAAATGGACATTCTTTTAAATGGCGATAAAATCGACGCTTTATCTTGCATTGTTTACAGGCCCTTTGCTTATGATAGGGGAATCAAAATCGTTTCTCGTTTAAAAGATATTATTCCTAAGCAACAATTTGAAGTTCCGGTTCAAGCTGCAATTGGTGGAAAAGTGATTGCTCGCTCGACTATTAAATCGGTTCGTAAAGACGTCTTAGCAAAATGCTATGGCGGTGATATTTCTCGTAAAAAGAAATTGCTCGAAAAACAAAAAGAAGGCAAAAAGAGAATGAAACAGATTGGTTCTGTGGAAGTCCCTCAGGAAGCGTTCATGGCTGTTTTATCACTAGATGACGAAGAAAAAAACTAAGGATATTTACGGATTTTTTGATTTCTTATTAGTAGTTTTCTAGTTGCTTTGAATATTTACGTTTTTTATAATTAGGGCAATATGAATAATCCAACGCCAATTGCAATTCGTTATACAGATGAAATCTATGCTACACCAGCACAGGTTGGGAAAAGCCTCCACATGGTCGTCTATGACGATTTTTGGAAGCAAATATTGGCATATCGTGAAGATAATAAAGTGGTGTTACCCTTTGGGAAAATTAAAGGCCAACCTTTTTATTTCACTTTAACCCAGCCAATTCGCATCAAAATTCAAAACTTTGAACATAAGATAAAAGACTTCTTGTCTTTTTCCCGTAGCATGTTGCTTTCGAAAGAAAAAGAAGCCAGAAACATTTTGCTTTCTCCTCTTCTTAAAGAAGGAGCGATTTTAGAAAAGTCAAATATCAACGACCTTTCAATCAAAATGCTACTCAATTCTCTTTATAAAGAAAGCGATAACAATCACACCTCAGTCGTAAATTACCTTACTTCTTTGGATTATTATTTAGCACAAACTCCATCAGCTCCAAACGACGATTTCCTTGCCGGAGCTTACCAAAAGGTCCTTGGCCAAGAAGAATTAATGGATTTCTATCGTGAGAAGGATTTTGACAAAAAGGTTGAACATTTGGCATACATTCGTGATCCTGACTATCCATACGCTCCTCATGATTTAGTTGAAGATTCGATGGAAGGGCTTGTTGGATGGCTAGAAAGCGATGATTTCACGCCTGCTTTTGTCCATTCTTTTATCGCTGCATATTATCTTTTTTATATTAAGCCATTTGGCCAAAGAAATTCGCTTATGGCTTCTCTTTTAGCGAAAGAAGTTATTGCTGAAGATACCGGTCTAAGCGAGGCTTTTGCTTTACCATTTGAACTTCTTTTAAAAGATTCTTTCAGGAATTCTGACGCTTATAAAGAAAGTAAAGCCCGTTGTGACATGACTTACGCTCTTTTCGAAGCGATTAATGTTTTTTCTCTTTATTTAGATAACGTCACAGAACAATTGAAAAAACTTCGTATCTCGCAATATAAAGATGAATATTCCGTTTTGGGCGATGAAGAAAAAAAGATTGCGGAGCAAATTCAACTTAAGGAAGAGACTAAAGAACCGACTCAATTGTCTTTCTTAGATGCAGAAGAAACGAAAAAGGAAGAAAAAGAAGAGATTCCTTTCCAAAAAAAAGCTGAAGTAACGCCATCTTCGGAGCCTTCTCTCCAAAATAATAAAGAAGTAACGAACGTCCAAACGGTTCCTCTTTCTCAAAACAAAGTTCCGGAAAAAGAAGAAACAAACGAAGAAAAGGCGAAAGTTCCCGTTATTCCTTCTCTTACGAATGGCAATGTTCCTTCATCAAAAGATTCTCTTTCCAAATCAGAGATTAAAGATTATATTCGTTATTTGTTGGAAACAAATCCAAACTTGAATAAAAAACAAGCAACATTCTTAGCAAATCATTGTACACCTGGAAGATTCTATACAATCCAGCAATTCAAAGATTTCGCCTCTTGCGTTTATGAAACCGCTAGAACATCTATGGATAAATTAGCTCAAGAAGGCTACTACGAAAAGCTTCAATTCAAGAACAAATTCGTATATTCCCCAGTAAAGAAAGGAAAATAATATTATGAAAGTTGTGATTTTAAGCGGAATGCCAGGATGGTTAATCCCTCTTGTGCTTTTGGCTATTTTTGCCGTAATTGCATTAGGCGTCTTTTTAATCCGTAAATACGCAAAACCTTTTAAAAACGATGAAAAACCAAAAAGCGACAAAGAAATTGCCGAAGAAGAGGTTCAACGTTTAACCAAAGAATTAGACGAAGAAGAATACGAAGCCGCTAAAGAAAGAAAACCAACCGAAGAAGAAGCTCGTGAAGAAGAACTCAATCGTATGACTCGTCCAGTTGAAGACGAAAAGATCGCCAAAGAAATGGAAGAATACGACGAAAACGAGAAAAAAGATAATCAATAATCGTGATATCCTCACTTTACATTCACATACCTTTTTGCGCCCATATTTGCGCTTATTGTGACTTCTCAAAAGTCCTCTATGACGAGAATTGGGCTTTTTCTTATATCGAAGAGCTAAAGAAAGAAGTCCGCTCTTATTCTTTGAAAAAGAATCAATTAGAGACCATATATATTGGCGGAGGAACGCCTACTTGCTTGAAGAAAGAACTTTTGAAAGAGCTTCTTTCTTTTTTACGTCCTTATTTAAAAGCAGATGGCGAATTCACGATTGAAGGAAATCCAGAAGATATCACCGATGAGCTATTAGCGATCCTGAAAGAAGGAGGAATAAACCGTATCTCTTTAGGGATGGAATCATCAAGCAAAAAATATTTAGCTTTGATGGGAAGAAAGCATTCCTACCAAGATGTTAAAAATGCAGTGGAACTGATTAAAAAACGGGGATTCGAGAATATCTCAGTGGATTTGATTTACGCCCTTCCAGGCGAAAAATTAAGCATTCTTAAAGAAGACATTGCTGCAATGTTGGCCTTAAATATCCCTCATCTATCCGCTTATTCATTAACTATTAATCCAGGAACCTCTTTCTATAATAAAGGATTTAAGGAAATGGATGATTCTTTAGAAGCGGATATGTATGACTTATTGCTGTCTTCCTTCCGAAAAGCTGGATATGAAAGATATGAAGTTAGTAACTTTGCCAAATCATCCTTTTATTCAAGACATAATTTAACTTATTGGCATGACGACGAATATTACGGCTGTGGTTTAGGCGCATCAGGATACGTTAATGGAATTCGTTATACAAATACTCGTTCTTTAAGCATCTATTTAAAGGGAAAATATCGAGCAGAAGAAGAAAAACTAAGTGTTGAGAGTCAATTAGAAGACTTCTTTTTAACAAATCTGCGTTTAAAAACTGGCTTTACGAAAAAATCCTTTGAAATGCGCTTTGGATATTCCTTTTTCACAAAATTTAGCACTCCGTTTTTGAAACTTCAGAAAGACGGATTAATTCAAGAAAACTCCGATTCTATCTTTGTTTCCGATAAAGGAATGTTGTTATTGGATCGCGTTCTTGTAGAACTTTTTGGAAAAATCTAGCACTAATTAGTTGACAGTGCTAAATCTACCTCTATAATAGTCGTAGCACCCAAGAGGTGCGACTGCTAAAGAGGAGACGAAAATGACAAGACGTGATGAAATTCTAAAATTAATCGTCGAGCATTTTATCAAGACGGCAGAACCGGTGGGCTCAAAAACCTTACAACAGGAATACCATCTCGAAGTTTCCACGGCAACCATCCGTAACGAAATGAATGCACTTGAGAATGATGGGTATCTAGAAAAGACACACACATCCTCCGGACGTGTTCCTTCCGAAAAAGGATATTCGTATTATGTTGCCAATCTCCGTTCCGGAAGCGTGGATGAAAGAGCAAAAAATGCCCTTCAAACTGTGCTTTCCGAAAGAACAAAATCAGTGGAAGAAGTCATCAAGGAAAGTTGCGAAATTCTTTCCCAAATGACAAACCTCGCCTCTGTAGTAGTGGGCAATTCCTTAGAAGAGGAACATCTTGTTTCCATTAGCATAGTTCCAATCGGTGGAAATACCGCAACAGCGTTATTTGTTACTGATAAAGGATACGTTGAAAACAAAACGTTCGTTCTTGACAAAAACGTAAGCCTTAATGATGTTGTAAAGACCATCAAAGTCTTAAACGACCGTCTTTCTGGAACTCCTGTAAACGAAGTTGTCACTAAGATGGAGGCAATGCGTCCAGCTCTTACCGATTACATGATTGGACAAGAACTCGTTTATCAAGCCGTTCTAAGCGTATTTGCTGCCTTTGCCACGTCCCGTATGGAATTCTATGGCAAAGATCAATTGTTTCAACAGCCGGAATTTGCTAACGATGCAGCCAAATTGCGAGAGCTGATGAAATTCTTGGATAATCCTGATAACTTGCATAAAGTTCTAGAAAAAGGACAAACGAAGAACGGAATCACAATCACAATAGGCTCAGGCAATTCTAGGCAATTGAAAGATGAATTAGCCCTCGTTTCAGCGAACATCGATGTTCCTGGCGATAAAGGCGCAACCCTTTCTCTCGTAGGCCCTGCAAGAATGGACTACGACAAAGTTGTTGCAACCTTGCAATACTTCGCCAAGGCGCTTGATGCTTACTTCCAACAAGGCTCCGGGGAGGATGAAGAATGGAACAAACCGAAGAAAGACGAGACAACACTCAAGAAAACGACCAAAAGAAAGGCCAAGACGAAATGAAACATGATAAGAAAAATCCTACAGAAGAATTAGAAGAAAAGTTAAAGCATGCCGAAGAAGAGGCCTTTAATTGGAAAAACAAATATTATATGGAGCTTGCAGATGTGCAAAATCTCCGCAAGAGCTTAGAAGAAGATCATCGTAATGCTCTCCGTTATCGTTCGGAAGGCTTCCTCGAGAATCTTCTACCAGCTTTAGATGGGTTCTACTTAGCCTTAAGCTCGCCAGTAACAAGCCAAGAAGCTAAGAACTATCAACAAGGATTCATCTACATCTATAATCAGATTCAAAACGCTCTTACTTCAGAAGGAGTTAGTGAAATTCTTCCAAAAGAAGGCGATGAATTCGATGCTCATACGATGAACGCCATCGATGTAGTGGATGGAGACGAGAAAACGGATGGAAAAGTCGCTTTCGTCTTCTCGAAAGGCTACAAACTTCACGAAAAGCTCATTCGACCAGCAAACGTGAAAGTTTACAAAATGAAAACGGCCGAGAAACAGGAAGAAGATAAAAAATCCGATTCCAACGAAGCAAATAAAGCTTAAGGAGATTAAACTATTATGGCAAAAGAATTAATTGTTGGCATTGACTTAGGTACAACCAATTCCGTTATCAGCTATCTTCAAGCAGATGGCAAAGTGAAAGTCATTCCAAATCCTGAAGGAACAAATACGACACCTTCTGTCGTCGCTTTCAAAGCGAGCGGAGAAGAAATTGTCGGTAATGCTGCAAAACGTCAAATGATCACTAACCCTGACACGGTTCGTTCTGCAAAACGTAAGATGGGCAGCGATTATAAATTCCATATTGGATGCTTAAACAAAGATTTCACTCCGCAAGAAATCTCCGCAAAGGTTCTTGCCTATATGAAAGCTTATGCCGAAAAGAATATCGGACAAGAAGTTAAGAAAGCCGTTATTACTGTCCCTGCTTATTTCAACGATGCTCAAAGACAAGCAACCAAAGACGCAGGTACAATCGCTGGTTTGGATGTCGTTCGTATCATCAACGAACCAACAGCTTCTTGCTTAGCGTTTGGAATCGATACAAATAAATCCGAAAAGGTCCTTGTCTTCGACCTTGGCGGTGGAACCCTTGATGTTTCTATCCTTGATATTGGCGATGGAACATTCCAAGTTTTGGCCACAAACGGTGATACTGAACTTGGTGGCGATGACTGGGATAAAGCCATTGCTGATTGGATCCACGCTCAAATTCAAATCGAGAACGGTGTTGATTTAACCGATAAGATGGCTCAACAACGTTTCTTAGACGCCGCTGAAAAAGCAAAGATTGAACTTTCTAGCAGCTTAGAGACAACCATCTCTCTTCCATTTATTGGCATGGGTTCGAATGGTCCTATCTCCTACGAAGGAAAACTTACAAGAGCTAAATTCCAAGATTTGACGAAACACCTCTTGGAACGTTGCAAGATTCCTATGGAAAAAGCCCTTCACGATGCTGGACTCTCCTATAACGACTTAGGCGATATCCTTATGATTGGCGGTTCGACACGTATGCCAGCCGTTCAAGATATGGTTTCTCAAGTTTCTGGCAAGAAGATTAATATGTCTGTTAACCCAGATGAGGCTGTTTCTATGGGTGCCGCTATTCAAGGTGGTATCATCGCAGGTGACGTTAAAGACGTTGTCCTTCTCGATGTTACTCCATTAACTCTTGGTATTGAAACTCTTGGCGGAGTTATGACTCCTCTCATTGCTCGTAATACTACAATTCCTACAACAAAGAGCCAAGTTTTCTCAACAGCACAAGATAATCAACCTGCTGTCGATATCATGGTCTATCAAGGCGAAAGACCAATGGCACACGACAACAAACTCTTAGGCCATTTCCAACTCTCTGGCATTAAACCAGCAAGACGTGGTGAGCCTAGAATTGAAGTTACATTCTCTATCGACGTCAATGGTATTGTTAAAGTTTCCGCTAAAGATCTTGATACCCAAAAGAGCCAAGACATCACCATTTCTGGTTCCAATGGTCTTTCTAAAGAAGATATCGACCGTATGGTGAAAGAAGCGGAAGAAAACAAAGCCGCAGACCAAAAGAGAAAAGATGACATCGAAGTGAAGAACAAAGCTCAGGCTTATGTTGACCAAATCAACCAAACCTTAGTGGAAAAAGGTGCTCAGCTCTCTGAACAACAAAAGAGTGAACTCACCAAACTTCGCGATGATGCTCAAGCCGCTATCCAAAACGATAATATCGATAAATTAAGAGAAATCGTTGGAAAATTGGAAGATGCAGCTAGCGCAGCAAGTGCTTATCAACAACAAGCTGGTGCTAATCCAAACGCAGGTGCAAATAACGCTGGCAATAACTCCAATGGTAACGACCAAGACGTTGTCGATGCCGACTTCACCGATAAAAAGGCCTAATATCTAAAATCATTTGATAGGGGCGTCTAAGGACGCCTCTATCTTACTTTAAGGAAAGGAGCATATATATGGCAGACGAAAAAAGGGACTACTATGAGACATTAGGAGTCAACAAAACTGCAACTAAAGACGAGATTCGCTCCGCCTATCGAAAACTCGCGAAGAAATATCACCCTGACATTAACCACGATCCTGATGCTCCAAAAAAATTTGAAGAAGTTCAGGAAGCCTATGATGTTTTATCAGACGATCAGAAACGTGCGGCTTATGATCAATATGGCTTTGCCGCTTTTGGACAAGGAGCTTCTACGGGCGGAGCAGGAAATCCGTTCGAAAATGCTGGTTTTTCTTCTCAAGGATTTGGTGGTTTCGACGACTTGTTTAATTCCTTCTTTGGCGGAGGAAGAAGCAGAAGAGCCCAATCCAACGGCCCACAAAAAGGAAATGATACGTTATATAGCGTTAAAATCAGCTTCATGGATGCCGTTAACGGTACGCATATTGATGTGCCTTTGACCTACGATCAGCCATGTGATGCTTGTGGCGGAACAGGTGCTGCCTCTCCATCGGATATACAAACATGTCCTTATTGCGGAGGAACAGGCTACACAACTCAGCGTCAACAAACCATCTTTGGTGTGATGGAATCCCAAACCGTTTGTCCACATTGTCACGGAACAGGAAAGCAAATCAAAAAAGCCTGCCCGAAATGTGGTGGTGAAGGCTATAGCAGAGTACGCACAAATATCGATGTCACCATTCCTGCTGGCATTAATGAAGGCCAACAAATTCGCGTTAAAGGAAAAGGTGAAAGAGGCGTAAATGGTGGTCCGAACGGCGACTTATACGTTGAAATCAAGATTGATTCCGATAAGAGATTCACTCGTGATGGCAATGATATTCACTCGAACTTGGATCTCGGTTTTGCCGAGGCTTCTTTGGGAACAACTGTCGATGTGGAAACCGTTTATGGAACCGTATCGGTAGAGATTCCTGCAGGAACGCAGCCTGATGCTATCTTAAAGCTAAAAGGAAAAGGCGTTAAAGATTTAAGGACTTCACGTCCTGGGGATCATTATCTCCACGTAAAGATCCACACACCAACGGATTTAACGAAAACCCAAAAAGATCTTCTTGAACAGTTCCAAAAAGAGGAAAACAGCAAGAAGAAAAGTTGGTGGAAAAACCCTTTTAAGAAATAATCATCTCAAAAGAGATGGTTTTTTCTTTTAAAAAAATGTTTTTAAGGCTACTATTCTTAATAAGGGGAAAATATTAAATTTATGCCTATCTGCAAAAATTGTCATAGAACCATTTCTAAATTCGATAAAGATATGTGCCCCTATTGCGGAACGGAAAACCCAATTGAGGACAACTATCAAACTAAAGACGTTACGTCTTTTATTAAAGCGACAAAGACCAGTGGTGGTCTGTATAAATCAAAGTCTAGAAAAACGGCTGGATTTTTATGTTTATTTCTAGGATCTTTAGGAATTCATAACTTTTTCCTAGGATTCATCAAGAAAGGAATATTAGAATTCCTTCTTACTCTTGTTATTGTTGGAGGAATTGGAAGTCTTCTTTTCTTTTTCGTTGATCCTTTCAAGAACGCTTTAGCGTATATCTTGCCATTTCTTCCTTGTTTCTTATTTTACGCATTTGCCTCTATTCGTATTTTCAAAAACGATTCTTTAATGGATGCAAACGGAGTCTTTCTTCGCTAAATGGAACGTTTTTTTGCTAAAATCGCTGAAAACCACGCTTTTCTTTCGAAAGAGGATGGACATCATCTTTTGAATGTAATGAGGGCTAAGAAAGGGGAAAAAATCGAAGTTGTCGATGAAGGGGATCTTTATTTGTGTGAAGTTTCCTCTATTTCTCCATTGGAAGTGCTGGTTCTAAATGAAATCAATCGTCCGACTGAATTAAATGTTCATCTCATTTTAGGCTTCGCTTTGTTAAAAGGAGGGCATGATGAACTCGTTTTAATGAAGGGCACAGAATTGGGCGTTTCTTCTTTTTTGCCTTTTATTTCCGAAAGAACCATCATTCGTCTTGACTCTAAAGAAAGAAAAAAGCGTGAAGAACGTTTCCAAAAAATAGTTTCTAACGCTTCAAGCCAATCAAAAAGATTAATTACTCCTGAAGTGATGCCGATTTTAGACTATAAAAACATTTTTGATATTCCAGCAGACCACCGTTATTTGGCATACGAGAATCTTTCGGGAGAGCCTTTCCACTTAGTGGAAGAATTTTCTTCCTTTAAGGCAGGGGAAAGAGTTCTTTGTTTAGTTGGTCCTGAGGGTGGTTTTTCAAAAAATGAAGCCGATCTAGCCATCGAAAAGGGATTTAAACCTATCTCTTTAGGCAAAAGAATTCTTCGCGCTGAGACAGCATCCATCTATCTTTCTAGCGTTTTTTCGCTTCTTGAGGAAAATAAATGAGTATTTTTGATATTTTGTCTTCTTCTCAAGCGCCCACTCTTTTTTCTCGGTCGCCCGAACAAAATTACTATAACGAGAATTCTTATCGTTTAAACGAATTGGAAAGCTATGCTTATTTAGCAAATCCGATCGACTCTTTCGGGGTTGTTAGAGGAAATATTATCCTTCGTGCATTGGAGAATAAAGAAACGATCGAAAAGCTTTTCAAAGAATATGAAAAGAATTCCGATGAAGCTACAATCAGTCTTAAAGAATATATTGAGAACGGCCTTCTTTCCCTTCCTTATTTATCTTTTAAAGGAAATAAGATTTACGTTCCAGTTTTCCCTCTTTCCATCGCTTTGATTTATAGCGATAAAGTTGAACGCTTAGGGAAAATGCCTTATAAACGTATCTTCAAACAATATGAAGCCACCTTAATCGACCCTTTCGACTATTATGGATATCATCTTTTCATTTCTTATTTTACTCGTCTCGTGTGTATTAGAAAAACCGATGATTGCGCAGCTTTATATGATTATGATGCAAGAGCAATTTATTTTGTAAATGATGAAGGAAGACTAGATGCGAAGGTTTGTCTTTTCGATAAAGGACTCATCCATCCTGTTCTCACTCATCTTTTACCAAGAATCGAAAAAGTGGTGGACGCTTATTTTCTAATGGATAAAAAGGCATTCATAACTGCTCTTTTTGAGGGAGAACTCATATCTTCAGGCTTTTATGCGAAACTTTTGAAAACTCTCCCTGCAACAGAAATTGGAGTGAAAAAATGAAGTTTTATTTATTTTCTTTAGGATGCAAAGTAAATTCTTACGAAAATGATTTGCTTCGCGAAGAATTTTTGCAAAAAGGCTATCTTGAAGCCGATGAGCCCGAAAACGCGGAACTTATCGTTTTAAATACGTGTTCTGTTACATTGATTGCTGATCAAAAATCTAGGCAACATATCCGTAAATTTCGTCGTCTCTCTCCCAAAGCCATCCTAATTGTTATGGGATGCTATTCTCAAAAGAACTTTCTAGAGGCTTCCTCGATAGGCGCCGATATTGTTTTAGGGACCGCACATCGAAAGGAAATACCTGCATTAATCGAACGTTTTGAAAAAGAAAGAAAACCTATCATCCTAGTAGATAAGGATAATCGAAAAGAAAAATATGAGGAGTTTGGCTCTTTTGCCTTACCGGATAATACCCGCGCTTATTTAAAAATTCAGGACGGATGCAATTATTTTTGCTCTTATTGTTTAATTCCGTTTGTCAGAGGCAATTCACGGAGCCGTTCGAAAGATGACGTACTAAGAGAAGCCAAGTTTCTTGTTGAAAAAGGATATAAAGAAATTGTAATCACCGGGATTGAAATCGGTTTCTACGGTCTCGATTTAGGCGATGGATCCTATAGATTAGGAAATCTTTTAAGAGACATACTCGAAGAAAACCCAACTCTTTTCCGTTTAAGAGTTTCAAGTTTAAATCCTTCGGAAGTGGATGATTCTTTCCTTTCTGTCATTCGCGATTTCCCTGCTTTTTCCTCTCATTTGCATTTGTCGCTACAAAGTGGATCAAGCAAAGTTCTAAAAGAAATGAAACGGCCCTATAGTGCTGAAGAATATTATGAGAAACTTCAGCAAATACGCGCCATTCGCCCTGACATCGCCATTACGACGGACATGATATCCGGCTTCCCTAGCGAAACGGAAGAGGATTTCTTAGATAGTCTAGATTTTGCTAAAAAATGTCAGTTAGCGGAAATTCATTGTTTCCCTTATTCTCCTAGAAAAGGAACTTATTCCTACACCTTGAAGGATCTTTCAGCAAACATAAAGAAAGGAAGAAACGCCCGCTTAATCGAACTTTCTAAAGAACTTCGCGAAGAATACAGAAAGAAATTTTACGGCAAGGAATTAGATGTTCTCTTTGAAGAATATAACGAAAAGGAAGGGATCTCTTACGGACACACCTCCAACTTCCTTCTTGTAAAAATCCCGTCAGAATCGAGTCTTCATGGTCAAATTAAGAAAGTAGTCTACACCAAAGAAAACGCCGCTGATTAGTGGTTTTGTCTAGGTGTGGTCGAATGAAAATGAAATAATTTTGACATTGTCTAAATTAACATTGACTCATTAAGACCTTCTTCTATAATAGTGCAGTCTTTTGTGAAGGAGATGAGAGAATATGGCAGTACCACAAAGAAGAACTTCGAAAACCAGAAAAAGATTAAGAAGAACCCATTTCTATCTTAAATATCCAACAATGGTGGCTTGCCCACATTGTGGAGCGATGATTCAACCTCATAAAGTTTGCCCAGAATGCGGCTATTATGATGGCAAAGCAGTTATCGTTAAAGATAGCGAAAGCAAATAATTTCTGATAAGAAGCAAGCGGCCTTGATAAGGCCGCTTTTCCTTTTCAAAGAAAGCGTAGCAAAGTAAAATATGTTTATGAGGTATTTTTATGAAAATGAATAAATATTTTGACCACACTTTATTAGCTGCAAACGCTACAAGAAGTGAAGTAGAACAGCTTTGCAAAGAAGCAAAAGAATATGATTTTATGAGCGTTTGCGTAAATCCTTATTTCGTGCCTCTTGCAAAAAAGGAATTAGCTGGCAGCGACGTGAAGGTTTGTACGGTTATTGGCTTTCCATTAGGGCAAATGAGCACAAAAGCAAAGGTTTTTGAAGCAAATGACGCCGTTAAGATGGGCGCTGATGAAGTGGATATGGTAATCAACGTTTCGGCATTAAAAGATCAAGACTACGATTATGTTAGAAACGAAATACATGAAATCAAAAAAGCCTGTGAAGGAAAACTTCTTAAAGTCATTTTAGAATGCTGTTATTTAAGCAAAGAAGAAATTAAGAAAACTTCAGAACTTGCCAAAGAAGCTGGTGCCGACTTTGTAAAAACATCTACTGGTTTCGGAAAAGGCGGAGCTAAAGCCGAAGATGTAAAAATCATGCGCGAAACAGTTGGATCCGATATGGGCGTTAAAGCTGCTGGCGGCATTCACACTTTAGCCGACTTTAAAGCGATGGTTGATGCAGGAGCAAATCGTATTGGTTGTTCCCATTCCATCCAAATCATGGAAGAAAGCAAGAAATGAAGACCCTTCTTTATTTTGAAGACGCAAACGGAATCAAAGCCTCTGGCATTGGACGCGCTCGAAGCCATCAAATGAGAGCCTTGAAATCTGCCGGCATTGATTTTACGACAAACCCCAAGGAAAAAGGCTATGTTTTAGCGCACATTAATACTTTATGGGCGAAATCGCATAGCGTTCTTAGAAAATGCCATAAACAAGGGATTCCTGTTATTGTTCATGGCCATTCAACATACGAAGATTTTCGTAATTCTTTTCGCTGTTGGAAATTAATCGAACCAACTTTTGATCGTCAAATAAAATACATGTATTCCCATGCGGACTACATTATCACGCCTACGCCTTATTCGAAAAAACTAATTGAGTCTTATGGTTTTAACAAAAAGGTCGTCGCCATTTCAAACGGCATTGATCTAAACGAATACAAAGAAGATAAGAATGCTCAAAAACTATTCAAAGAGAAGTTCGGATTAAAAGAAAATGAACCTTTTGTGATGGGAATTGGATTCCCTTTTGAAAGAAAGGGACTTCACGATTTCATTGAAGTGGCTCGTTCATTCCCGAATATAAAATTCTTCTGGTTTGGTCATTTAGCACATATCCTTACTTCAACAAAGATGCTTAAAGCTATGAAAAATAAGCCTGATAACGTGATTTTACCTGGATATGTTAAGGGCGAATTAATTCATGGTGCGTTACAAAGTGCAACTTGTTTATTCTTCCCTTCTTATGAAGAAACCGAAGGCATTGTCGTTTTAGAGGCGCTTGCTTCGAAATGCCCATTGGTTTTACGTAACATTGGTGTTTATAAGCCTTGGCTCGAAGATAAAAAGAGTGCACATTTCTGCAATAACAACGAAGAGTTCCGTCAAGAAATAGAAAATCTTCTGAAAAACGGTGAGGATCCTACGATTTTAGAAAACGGATACCACGTTGCAGAAGAGAGGTCTCTTGATAAAATAGGGCAACAATTGAAAGCTGCTTACGAGGAATGCATCTCCCTTTATAAAAAGAATTAAGAAAGAATCGCTCTAGAAAATAATTCTTCATAGCTCTTTCCTTCAATAGGAAGGGGCTTTTTTAAATTCCTTACGTTCTTCCATTCATCACGAATCGTCTTAATATACTCTTTTGAAGCACCGTTCTTCTTATCAATCTTTATATCGAAAGATAAGGTCCAACTCATGCGGAAAAGGCGGCTACGAAAAGCTTTCAACGCTATAGAATTCTGAGTATTTTCGAAAAAATGACGATGCAAAGCAAAAATAGCGAGATGTCTTTGGGCTCTATCAGTCCTTTTTACACTAGATAAAGAAGCGGCGTTGTTCTTGTAATAATAATAAAGTGGTTTTCTTAATAAAATGACTTTGTTGCATTTAGCCAAGAGAGTCCCGTTCAACGCTTGGTCTTCAAACATATCTTTTGGAGAGGCGAGAAGAACCCTTGGAAGAGAGGAAAGAATCTCCTTGCGATACATTTTGCTCCACATAAAACCACGAATGCAGGCGTCCATGTAAAAAGAGCGAAGGATAGCTTTTCCACGTAAAGTGGCGTTTCTTCTAAATGGATATGTTACTTTTTTATTTCTTGTTCCATAAACTACGTAGAATGAGCAATTTACAACATCTGCGTCTTTCTTAACGATAGCATCGAACATCTTTTGGAGAAAATCGTTTCTTAATTCATCGTCTGCATCAAGAAAAGCAACATATTTCCCTTTTGCAATTTCGATGGCTTTCTGTCTCGATAGTGCAGTGCCAAGTCTTTCTTTAGAAACAAGCAAAACAAGATTCGGGTGCTTTTTAGAATATTCTTCAAGGATTGATAGAGAATCATCCTTACTAGGATCGATAGCGCAAATAAGCTCAAAACTCCCGTTAAAAACTTGTGAAAAAACACTATCCAAAGCCCTTTTTAAGGTATTTTCGTTATTATAAACGGGGAGAATGATGCTTACGTCGATTGAATTCATAAAAGCATTTTAACATAGTCATTATTAAAAACGTTCAAAAGGTTCCTTGATATGTTTGTTTTTTATTGCAAATGGGTTAAGTTAAGGTAAAATAATTGAGCATTGGGCAGAAAGAAGGTGAATTCCATGTCTGTTAAAGTAGTCGTCCGCGAAGGTGAATCTCTTGATGACGCAGTTCGTCGTTGGAAGAGAAACGTGAACAAAAGCGGTATCCTTCTCGAAACCCGTAAAAGAGAATGCTTCTATCCTACTTCATTAAAACGTAAAATGAAGTCCGAAATGGCTCGTAGAAAAAAATGGTAAAAACTTCCCCGAAACAAATCGGGGATTTTTTTATGCCTTTTTTGTCCGTTTTTTAAAAATGTAGTCTTTCTATAGGTGATGAGACAATTCATTTATCAAGAAAGCGAAAAGGGATGTGGGCTTGCCTGCTTGAAAATGGCGCTTATTGAAGCGACAGGAAAAAGCAATTACAAGTTCATGCGGTTAGAAAAACATCCGCCTTATAGTTTGAAAGAACTTCAGGAAACGGCCGCAAAAGAGGGGATGGAGCTTGCCTTTTATAAAGCAAACGAAAAAGAAAAGCTCAAAGAAATTGATTCTTATCCTCTTTTCCTTCTTTTAAACAAGGAGGGCCACGAACATTTGGTTTACGTTCCACAAGCAAGAAAGGAGAAAATACTTGTTTACGACCCCGCTTTTGGAACATATTGGGCCAAAAAAGAGGAAATAATGGGCGGTTGGAGTTTAATTTGGGGCTCAATCAAAATGAGTCAAAAACAAGATTGCCCATTTAAGAAACCGAAGATTTTTCCTTTTTTAGATTTTCTTTCCCCAACATTATCAACCCTCGCCTCGTTTCTTTGTCTTTACGCATCTTTCTTCTTTATGCAGGATAATGGAAATTATCTACTTTCCATCGGATTTTTAGCTTGCTATGGCTTCTGTGAAATCTTAACCAGATTATTACTAACAAATTCAATGAAGAAATTCGATCAAAAATGGCTTAGCAAAATCGCTCTGGTTCCTCACGATTTAAAAGAGAGATATATGCATTATTACGCATTAAAAAAGGCAATTTATCCTGATTTTTTATCTTTAATCACTTCTTTGTTACTAGTTATTTCTCTTACCTTTCTTTTCGGAATAAACAATTCCTATTTTTATTTGTCTGTTGCTGGAGCGCTGGTTTACGTCGCTATCAGTTCTATTTTGCTTAAGTCAAAAACAGTTCATCGAAAGTTAATCATGGAGCAAAGAGAACGAAACCTTTTCTCGAACTCGCAGACAATAAATGAAGCTGCGGCAACTATTCATTCAATTAACGAGGAAAGCTATAAAATAGCATCGCTTATCGGAAATGAACGGATCGTTTACTTAGTTTTTATCGCCGTTTTCGCGCTCCTTCCTTTATTAAATGTCGACTCTATATCTTTAAACTATTATTTGTTACATTTTGGAGCCCTCTTAGCTGTAGGTTCCTCCTTACAAAATGTTTTCGCTTATATTGAAAACTCTCCCATTAGGGAGAAAGAAGAGATGTACTTCAATGAATATTTCTTAAAAGACGATTGATTCCGGCGAAAAAAGACTTCAAATGTGATAAATTTATTGTATGGAAGTAGATTATACAAATAACTTTGGCGAGGAATATGATTCCCTCGAAGAACGCTATACGCATCTAGCAGAAGTAACCTTCAAGATGCTTGACGTTCAAACTAATTACGAAATAGACGTATCTTTGGTAGATGATGAAACCATTCATCAAATCAATAGAGATTATCGACATGTTGATCGTGTTACGGATGTAATCTCATTTGCTTTTAATGATGACAAAGACCCAAAAGATGCGATTTTAAATCCTGAAGTTCCTAGAATGTTGGGGGAAATTTTAATTTGTCTCCCTCAAGCTCAAAGACAGGCTGAACAAATTGGGAATACTCTAAAGAGAGAACTCTCTTTCTTGTTTGTCCATGGATTGCTTCATCTTCTTGGCTACGATCATATGAAGCCTGAAGACGAAGCCATTATGTTCCCGTTACAAGATCGAATATTAGAGGAGGCTGACAAAAAATGCTAAACAAAGATGAACTTCTACAAGAAGCAAAAAAAGCCCTAGATTTGGCGTATACGCCTTATTCTAATTTCCGAGTAGGGGCAGCCGTCTTAACAAAAGATGGGAAGTGCTTTTTAGGAGCAAACGTTGAGAATTCTTCTTATCCTCTTTCCATGTGTGCAGAAAGAAACGCCATTTATCACGCAATAATGGAAGGGAAAAAGAAAGAAGATTTCGTTGCTTTAGCAATCGTTGCCGATGCAAAAAGACCTGTTTCGCCTTGTGGAGCTTGTAGACAAGTTATTTCTGAATTATTTCCTTTAAACGCTCCAATTTATCTTGGTAATTTAAAAGGCGAAGTAAAAGAAACAACGGCAGAGGAGCTTCTTCCTTATGCCTTCGAGAAAGAGGATATGAATTTATGAAATGTGGTTTTTGCACAATATTAGGAAAACCAAACGTCGGGAAATCGACTTTATTAAACGCACTTTTATCTAAAAAAGTGTCGATTGTCACACCAAAAGCTCAAACTACCCGTGATGACATCATTGGTGTATATAACGAAAAGGACACCCAAATCGTTTTTACTGATACTCCAGGGCTTTTTGATGGCGAAGAATCTTTGTATAAAGCAATGAACCGTTCTGCTAGAAGAAGCCTTTCTGATGTGGATGTTGTTCTTTATTTGATTGACTCGTCGGTAACGAATTATTCTGCCGATGACGCCTTACTTTCTTCCATAAAAACAGATGCTCCTATCATTCTTGTTTTTAACAAAATTGATTTAGCTACAATCGATATGATGGAAAAACTGAAAGAACATTACAAAGAGAGTTTCCCTGCCTATTCTCAAATTGAAATATCCGCCTTAACGAACTTCAATTTGAAAGATCTTAAAACCGCTATTAAAAATCATTTGAACGAAGGTTTACCTTTCTATCCAAACGATATCATCACCGACAAAGATAATTCTTTCATGGCTAAAGAAGTCATTCGTGAAGAACTCCTTCATTTCTTAAAGCAAGAAATTCCGCACGAATGCGCGATTTTGATTAACGATTACAAAGAAAACGACAAAGGAATCGAAATCAAAGCCACAATTGTTTGCGAAAAAGAAACACAAAAGCCAATCATTATCGGGCGTGGAGGAGAAATGATTAAAAAAGTTTCAATGACAGCCCGTAGAAACCTCGAAAAAATGTGGGGAAGACACGTCACTTTATATACGCAAGTGGAATGCCTTCCTGGTTGGAGAAACGACACAAGGAAGTTAGCTCAGTTAGGCTACGGGAAGAAAGCCGATGAGGGGAACGACTTCTAATTATGAAGGCTATACTATACGGCTTTCTGACTATAAAGATAGCGATTGTATCGTCACTTTTTTAACAAAGGACGGTATTTTGACCTTTCGAGCGCGAGGCGTTAAAAAAATAAAATCAAAAAACAGAAACGCCATTTCTTTACTTACAAAATCTCAGGTTACTTTGTTTCAGATGGGTGAAAGTCTCAGTCTTTCGGAAGCGAAGCAAATTTCGGTTCCGGCTTTCGACGATAATTTTTTGTTAAATTCTTGTTTTTCTTTTCTTAATGAATTGAATGCTAAAATCGTTGAATCTGAAGAAACATCGGAACTTTATGAATGGCTCGATGAAACCATGGGTCTTCTCAACCAAAAAAAGAAAGAATGCTTAACTCCATGTCTTATTTATTTCACTCAGCTTTTGCGTTTAGAAGGTTATGGATTGAATGTAGATAATTGCGTTATTTGTGGTAAAAAGAACGATATCGTCGGCATTTCTTTATCAAAAGGTGGCTTTCTTTGCCGAGAACATTTGGAATTCGAATCAGAGAAAAAAGAACCGCGTTTTCTTAAAATTATCCGTTTTTGTTTTCGCTGTTCCCCTAAGGATATGGATCGCGTTTGCTTCGAAACAAACGAATGCTTACGATGTCTCGCTTATCTATCGGAACTTTATGAGCAGTCTACCGGTGGTAAACTTCGAAGTTTAGAATATTTAAGGCTTGCTAGCTAGTCCTGTTGGGGTTGACGATGGGCAATGCCTAATGTATGCTAGTTTTCGCCTTCGTTTTTATAAAAAACGATATGAGTAAAGGAGCCAAACAATGGCAAATAAGTTTAGTTTTGAAAAAGTAACAAACCATTTGATCTTAACAGGGTTCGTTTTTCCTGGTTCTCAAATTTATGGTGGCTTGTCCAATACCTGGGATTACGGTCCTCTAGGCGCAGAGTTAAAAAGGAATGTTCGTGACTCTTGGTGGAAAAAATTCGTTCAAGAAGATCCAAATAATGTTGGCTTGGATGCGGCGATTTTAATGAATCCTCGCGTTTGGGAAGCAACTGGTCACGTCTCAACATTTAACGATCCAATGGTGGATTGCAAGGCTTGCAAATCCCGTTATCGTGCCGATGAACTCATCAAGAAAGAATTTCCAGAAGTCGATGTCGATGGCATGACCTTTGAAGATATGGATAAATTCATCCAAGACAACGATATTGTTTGTCCAACATGTGGAAAAAAGGATTTCACCAGCATCCGTAAATTTAACATGATGTTCAAAACGCATATCGGTGTAACGGAAGATGCCTCATCCGTCGTCTATTTAAGACCGGAAACCGCACAAGGTGTCTTTATGAACTTCAAAAACGTCGCGAGGGCTTGTAGAAAGAAACTTCCATTCGGTATTTGTAATGCTGGTAAGAGCTTCCGTAACGAAATCACTCCAGGAAACTTTACTTTTAGAACCAGAGAGTTCGAACAAATGGAAATGGAATTCTTCTGCCAACCAGGAACTGATTTGGAATGGTTCGCTTATTGGAAGAAAAACTGCTTAGAGTTCGTTGAATCTTTAGGAATTAAGGCGGAAAATCTTCATTTCCGTGATCATGAGCCAGCAGAATTAGCCTTCTATTCAAGAGCAACAACCGATGTAGAATACGATTTTCCAACTTTAGGATGGAGCGAAATTCTTGGTGTTGCCGATAGAACGGACTATGACTTAAAACGTCACCAAGAATATTCAAAAGAAGACTTAACCTATACGGAAACATATATCGATGAAAGTGGAGCAACAAAGACAAAATCTTATCTTCCTTATGTCATCGAGCCATCCATGGGTTTGGATCGTCTTATGTTAATGGTTATGGTGGACTCTTATGATGAAGAAACCTTAGCGAATGGAGAAGTAAGAACCGTTATGCATATCAAACCGTCACTTGCTCCATATAAAGTAGCCATTTTACCTTTACAAAAGAAACTCGTTGATAAATCGAGTGAGGTTTTCCAAGAACTTAGTAAACACTTTATGTGCACGACCGATGTGACTGGATCCATTGGCAAACGCTATCGTCGTCAAGATGAGATTGGAACCCCATACTGCGTTACCATCGATTTCGATACGTTAGAAGATAACAGCGTCACCATTCGTGATCGCGATAGCATGGAACAGGTTCGTCTTCCAATCAAAGAATTGGTTTCTTATATCGAAGATAAAATTAATTCTTAATTAAGAAAAAAGAAAGGAGAAAAGCGGAGATGTATTCGAGAGATCTGATTGAAACTCTTTTAAAAGAAGCGGATATCGTCACGGTCATCTCCGCTTTTATTCCAGTTATTAAGAAAGGCAGAAGCTATGTCGCTGTTTGCCCTTTTCATGACGATAAAAACCCTTCTTTAAACATTTCTCCGGACAAGCAAATATTTAAATGCTTTGTATGCGGAACAGGCGGAAACGCCATAACTTTCGTACAGAAGCATCTAAATATTTCCTATCAAGAAGCAGTTCAAAAAGTCGCAGAAATCGTTGGATTTCGCGATGATAGGCTAATTAGTGAAGCCAACAAACCTCAAATAAACAAAGAAAAACAGCCTCTTTTTGACACCATTAACGATTTACAATCTTTATATACGTATTGTTTAAACATACCTGAAGGCAAGGCTGCGAGAGATTATCTTGACCAAAGGAACCTGGATAAAGCCGAAATCAAAAAGTACGGCATCGGCTATGCTCTTTCAGATGGTGCAAAAACCGTAGAGTACTTAGAGAAAAAGGGCCATACCTTAGATAAAATCAAGGGAATTGGCATTATTAGTTCAAGAGGAAATATAGACGCAAACGCTGGCCGATTAATTTTCCCATTAAAAGATCCTAATGGCCAAGTTATCGGCTTTAGTGCAAGAAGAATCAATCCAAACGATCATGATTCTCCGAAATACGTCAATTCTCCTGATACGCAAATTTTTAAGAAAAGTTTGAATTTATATAATTATGACACAGCGAAAAATGCCGCTAGAAGAGACGGATATATCTACGTTTTAGAGGGATTTATGGATGTCATGGCCCTTGATAAAGCCGGAATGCCTAGTGCTGTGGCTTTAATGGGAACCTCCTTAAGCGTCGATCAAATCGAATTGCTTCGACGTTTGAACTGTGAAATCAGACTATGTCTCGATGGAGATAATCCAGGGCAAAGAGGAATGATGAAGATCATCTTGCAACTTAATAAAGCAAGCATTCCTTTCCGTTTGGTGTGCAATCCTAATGATTTAAGGGATCCGGACGATATTTTGCAAGAATCAGGCCCTGAAGCGCTTAAAAACGCCATGAACCAACTCGTGGATCCTTTTCAATTCCAAATGAACTATTATCAGAACGTTGAGAAACTTTCGAAAGCAGAAGATCGAAAGAAGGTTCTCATGTATTCGATACCTTTCCTTCGTTCAATGAAGCCAGGCGTTGATCAAGAGAATAACATCGTTAAACTTGGAAAAGTAACTGGATATGAGCCAGAAATCATCCGTTCACAAGTTCTAAAGGCAAATTCTTCTGAAGACGTTCTTGAAGAGATTACTTATCAAGAGCAACAGGGATTTGAGATCTCTCATCCAGAGACGAAATTCATTCGCCGTTTGGCTTTTGCGGAAAGAAAGACTCTTTTCTACATGCTTCAAAACATCGATGCCGTGAAGTATTTTGAAAGAAATATTGATAATTTTTACTATCCTCAATATGAGAAGATAGCAAGCTACATCGTTGATTATGTCGATAGAAAGAACGAAAAGGTGAGCATACCGGCCTTATTGAACGAAATAGAGTTGTCCGAAGATGAAGACAAAGATACGTTATATAAGACGATAACGGAACTAATAGACGCTGATTTGCCTTATGAACCATACTCTGAAAACAACATGGATGATTGCGCGCGTGCTATCAAACAAGAAAAAGATAATTTAAGCTTCCAAAGAAACGCGATTAATTCCCTTACAAACACGCCTGATTCAGAAAAAGGCGAAAAGCTTAAAAATATTCGTGATTTAATCAACAAGAAAAACGCAGAAAAAATCAAATATAAATGAACTATGCAAGAAAAGAAAAGATTAGATGTCATCGTCTCTTTTATCGATGAAGGAGCGGCAATAGCGGATGTCGGAAGCGATCATTGTTACGTTCCAATTAACGCATTTAATGGGCGGAAAGTAAAATACGCTCAAGCTATAGAGAATAAAAAGGGACCTTATGAAAGAATGCTAAAGGAAATTCAAAAGGCGAATTTAAAAGATAGAATTGTTCCTTCTCTTTCCAGTGGTTTAGACGAATTATCAAAAGAAGTTGATACCTTAATAATTGCTGGAATGGGTGGAAAATTAATTAAAGAAATCCTTCAAAAAAACGAAAATAAGCTCGATAGAATCGAAACAATAATAGTGGATGCCCATAATGACAGGCCTATATTAATTTCATACCTGGAGTCAATAAATTATCATTTAATCGATAATAATTTTTTCTATGAAGGTAAGATTGCCTACGATGTGATGAAGTGGGCAAAAGGGAGAACGGACAAGCCTTATTCAGAAGAAGGGGTTTTCTTTGGGCCCTTGAACTTAAAAAAGAAATCGGGTTCCTGGGTAGAATACTGGGAAAAAGAAAGATATAGGATCCAAAACTTGCTAAATCTTCCAGATTTGCCAAAAGAAGATAAAACAAGATATCAAGGCGTTTTAGAAAAGATAAATTCCGTGATTTAAACAACTATATTAGAACTAAATAACTACTAATATTAAACTAATAAATTTATTATTATTTACATTTCATCGAATGTTTTGTTAAAAACTCATAAACTTTGAAAATTTCTTCTTTTGGAGTAGAGGTTCCTGAAACCAAAACAACTTCAGAAGCATCCATGAATTCATTTTCAAGGCCAACAAACTCTTCCAAAGAAGAAACTTGAATGCACTTTTTTGTTGGGAAGTGATTTTTTATTTCTTGATAAAGCTTTGCCGCGTTATTGCTATTTTTCCCACCCATTACAATAAAAGCATCTGCGTTTTTCCCTTTGAGGATAACTTCTTTTTGCCTTTCTTCAGTTGCGTAACACTGTTTTGCCATAAATTTAGCGTTTGGAATTTTTTCTTTGATTTCCTTCTCACAAGAGAAAATATCCTCACTTGTCATCGTGGTTTGAGAAACAACCAATGGAGATGAAGAATGGACATCGGAAAAGCAGAAAGACTCTTTTGGAGTCATTAGATGAACTCTTTTAGAATTAATGCCTAAAGCCGCATTCGTTTCCGCATGATTACGAATTCCGATATATATAACCTCATTCCTATTTTGGATTTTTTCGGCTATCTGTTTTTCGTTTTTTCTAACGAAAATACAGGTTGCGTCGTATATTTTTAATTTCTTTTTTCGAGCGATTTCATCTAGCTTTGGTGAATGACCATGCGCGGAAAAAACCAAGATAGACTCATTTGGAACTGTAAGAAGCTGCTTTTCTAAAGATCCCATTTTTTCGCTAAGCAAAAAGAAACCATCTTGTTCGAGTTTTTCCGTTACGCTTTCGTTATGAACAAGGTCACCAAGAATATATATTTGAGAACCTGGATTCTCTTTTTTCGCTTGATAGGCTGTTTCCAACGCCTTTTCAACTCCGAAACAGAAACCATATGGTTCGATGATTCTTACATTCATATACATTAATATAGTGCATTCCTTTATCTTAAGCCCACTTTTCTTTTATAATATAGGCATGAGTTTCAGTGGTTTTTCATTATCTAAAAAAATGGTATCGGCTCTAAATGCGTTAGGTTATAAAGAGCCATCAAAAGTACAAAGCACCGTAATTCCTAAGGCATTACGTGGTGTTTCTTTATTAGCTCAAAGTGAGACAGGGTCTGGCAAAACGCATGCATATCTCGTTCCTATCATTGAGAAAACAGACACAAATCTAAATCGTTTGCAGACAATTATTGTTGCTCCGACAAGAGAATTAGCACGTCAAACTTATGAATTCGCAAGACAATTCCAGCGTTTTTATCAAACTCTTAGAGTTCGTCTTTATACATCAGAAGCTGACGTAACGCAAAATGAAGAGGGAGTTAGCGTCCCGCCTCAAATCGTAATCGGTACTCCGGGAAGATTAAAAGATTTGCTTGTTGATAAGCATATTTTGACGCTTCAAAACGTGAAAACAGTTGTTCTTGATGAAGCGGATATGTTACTTGACTTGGGTTTCTTTGCTGATATCGAAAGTATCTTCGCTTTATTGAAAGACCCTCAGACTATGGTTTTCTCTGCAACATTAAAACAAAATCTTCGTGATGAATTGGCAAAGTTTGTTCGTTCGGATTTTGAATTTGAGAACGAAAAAACGGAGACTTCATCGACAGTTAGACATCATTTGATCGATATCAAGCATCAAGGAACGGTAAACGCTCTTGTTTCTTTCTTGAATATTCGCAAACCTTATTTGTGCATTGTTTTTGCTTCGACCGTAAAAATGGTTAATGAAGTGGCAAAAGGATTAAAGAACAACGGTATTAATGCTATTTATTTCAGCGGTTCTTTAGACGATCGCTCTCGAAAGAAAGCGATTCGTGAAATTCGTTCCAACAAATATTCTGTCATTGTCGCTAGCGATTTGTTGTCTCGTGGCATTGATATTCCGGATGTGACGGACGTTATCTCTGTTGATTTGCCGTCTGATTTGGATTTTTACCATCATCGTGCAGGAAGAAGCGGAAGATTCGGCAAAGAAGGGGATTCGTGGGTTTTTTATAACGCTGACAGCGTTAAAGAAGCCAAGCGCATTATGGATGAAGGCGTTATTTTCGATTTCTACATTCTCCGTAAAGATGAATTGAAACTTGACCCTGTTGGATTGTTGCCAAAAACAAAATTATCCAAGAAAAAGGAATTCCCTGAAGAGGAAAAGAAAGAGATTTCTATTGCAAAAGCCTTAGCTCGTCCAAAGCATATTGAGCCAATGTATAAGAAGAAGAAACAATTTGCGATCGAAAAGGTAAAGCGCAAATACCGTAAGAAAGCCATTCAAAAATCCATTCGTAAAGAGCTTGAGAAACAATACAAAGCCCAAGCCAAAGCGGTGAATAATAAAGACTAAAGCTTATTTATTTCTTCAATCAAACAATCATAAACAGTGGATTCGTCCACTGTTTTTATTACTACGCCTTTTTTAAATATGGCCCAGTAGCCATTTCCTCCGGCGGCGCCTATATCAGCGTGTTTTGCCTCTCCTGGGCCATTTACAATGCAACCCATGATAGCAACCGTTTTATGAATCTTGTTTTCTTCAAGATAAGCGCGAATCTTTTTAGCCAAAGGGAGAAGATTCACTTCTGTTCTCCCGCACGTAGGGCAAGAAATAAAAGTAGGCCAATCTTCCTTTAAGCGTAAATCATGCAAAAGTCTAGAAGCGGCCATTACTTCTTCAAGTGGGTCCTCCGTTAAAGAAATACGGATGGTATTGCCAATACCTTCTAAAAGCAAAGGGGATAAAGTAGCAGCGGAGCGAAGCAAAGAGGTTTCCATTGGTCCTGCTTCGGTTACCCCTAAATGTAAAGGGTAAGGCAAGGAAGAAGCAGCTAAACGATACGCTTCAATCGTTTCGATGACGTCGCTTCCCTTTAAAGAAATGACGATATCATGAAAATCATATTTTTCTAAGAGACGAACGTGTTTTAAAGCAGATTGATAAAGGAATTCACCTTTTATCGTTTCTTTGCCGTTATAAATGCTTTTATCCAAAGAGCCGCCATTAACGCCGATACGAATCGGAACATTTCTTTGCTTGCAGGCGATTACAACTTTTTGCACATTCTCTTCAGAACCGATGTTTCCAGGATTTAGACGAATTGCATCAACGCCGGAAGCAAGAGCGGCCAACGCCAACCGATAATCAAAATGGATATCAGCCACAAGAGGAATGGACACATTCTTTTTAATCTCCTTGAAGGCGAGAGCATCTTCCATATCCAAGCAAGAACAGCGCATAATTTCACAGCCCATCTTAGCGCAGCGATTGATTTGTTCAGAGACTTCTAAAACCTTTGAAGTCTTGATGGAAGCCATGGATTGAATGAAAACATGGTTATTCCCTCCAAGAAGAAGAGGGCCAATTTTTACTTGTTTTGTTTTTTCTCTTGTGAACATAAACAAATTTTAGCCTTTTTACCTCTTTTCTTGTAGAAGTTTTCTTTTGTCTATGATACGATAAGCAACGCTTAAAGAAAGAAGAGTGAATAAATATGGCAAAAAGTAAACGTGATCAAGTAATTCTTGCTTGCAGTGAATGCGGTGAGCATAACTACATTACAACGAGAAACAAAAAGACCCATCCTAATAAAATGGAGATCAAAAAGTTCTGCAGCCGTTGCAAGAAAGAAACCCTTCACACTGAAACAAAGAAATAAAAATAAGGCTTCGGCCTTATTTTTTTACTCATGAAAATCGAAAAAAATCAATTTCCGCCAGAAGAAAGCTGCAATACCTATTTTCTTTCTAACGAAAAAGGAGAATATATTGTCGTCGATCCTGGCTCTAATCTTAATGGCCGTCTTGATTCCTTTCTTGATAGAAGAAATGCCGTGGTGGTGGCTTATTTAATCACCCATGGTCATTATGACCATATTTCGGGTTTAAAGGAAAATAAGCATCCTGCATCGGTTTATCTCTCTTTCAAAGAAGATGATTTCTTAGTGAATCCTGATTTAAATTTAACTTCTTATTTGGGTGGAAATCCCCTCGTCATCGATGGTTTAGAAAAGCGATTTGTATCAGATGAACAGGAAATAAATCTTTCTTCTTTCCCATCGTTCAAAGTATTGCAAACTCCGTTCCATACCATAGGCAGCATTTGTTATTACTTTCCAACAGAAAAAGCGTTATTTAGCGGAGACACCTTGTTTCATTTAGGAATCGGAAGAACGGATTTACCAACAGGAAGTGAAAGAACGATTGTTTCCTCTTTAAGAAAATTTCTTTCTCTTCCAAATGAGACAAAAGTGTATCCAGGACATGGCCCGAATACCACATTAGAGAACGAATTTCGTTACAATCCGTATTTTAAAGGCCTTTTTAAGTAGATACTTAAAAGAAATTGGTTTAAAATCACAAAGGTTATATAAGGAGAACTTAAAATGAACGTTACAGAATTACGCCCAGGCAATTACTTCGAAGACGAAAACACACTTTATCAAGTCATCGATATTTTGCTTAACAAAACCGCTATGAGAAAGATGGTCGCAAAGGTCAAGGTCAAGAATGTCCGTACCGGCGCTATCACCGAAATCGCTCGTAACAGTGGTTACGATGTTGAATTAGTCAGCATCAATAAAAAGAACATGCAATATCTTTACGATGGCGGAACCACATTGGTTTTCATGGATCCAGAAACCTATGAACAAGTGGAACTTCCAAAAGATACTCTCAAAAACGAAATCCCATATCTTGCCCCAAACGGTGAAGTTATCATGGTTTCTTATGAAGATGAGATTCTTGGCGTCGAATTACCAGCAAAGGTCGCTCTTGAAGTTGTCGAAACCGAACCAGGCGTTCGTGGCGATACAATCTCTAATGGCGGAAGCAAGGATGCCAAATTAGAGACCGGCTTAACCATCCGTGTTCCTCTCTTCATCAATGAAGGCGAGAAAGTCATGGTTGATACCACAACCGGTAAATACGACAAGAGAGCCTAATCGAAATGCAAATTGAGGTCTGGCAATTCGTCCTTTATATCATCTTAGCCTTAATTGTTGGTGGGGTCGCTGGTTTCTTCGGGGCTAGAGCCCTCATTAAACGTGAAATGAAGAAAAATCCTCCAATCAATGAAAAGATGATACGTGCAATGTTTGCCCAAATGGGAAGAAAACCTTCCGAAGCTCAAATTCGTTCTGTCATGAATTCCATGAATAAGAACCAATAAAAGAGAAAAAGAAGAAATACAAGGTCTTAGTTAAAAAGCTAGGGCCTTTTTTCTTATATTAGAAGGATAAAGGGCGCTTTTATATGCCATAATCAATACGCGAGGCTATGAAGAAGCTCGTTAAAAGGTATTAATGAGTATCAATAAAACAAACCCTAAATCTGAATTCTCCACAAAGTGTGCAGGAGACATAAATTTCAGAAGCAGCCCTTCATCGCAAGAGTAAAAGAAGCCAAGCAATATACGAGTATCCAAAAAAGCTTTTAGCGAGTGTTATATGAGAAGATTAAGATTTCATTAAAGTGTTTCTGATAAATCGTCTTAACGTTTATTTAGCAGCCTTGAGAAAAGAAATTCGATGTCTTTTGCTGCCTTATGATCAACTTATGTATAGAGAAAAACTGTCTTCTTTTCCTAATCGAAAAACGAAAGGAAAATTCCTTTGATACAGTTAATAAAAAACGGAGTAGTGGTAAACGTGTAAATTCCAAAATCCCATAAGCCAAAGATAGGAAAACGATCATTTTTAGCGATTAAAAAGTTTGAAAATAAGTTTCAAAAAGACTAGCAAGAAACGCTCAAAGAATGACTACATTGCTTCATTAGAAATAGCAATGGATAAAGCAGATCAAATATTACGAGCAGTTTGAAAAAATGCCTCTGTTTTCCAAAAAAGATAAAAAGTAGTTTTTTCTTATAAAGATTATGAGACGAATTAGAAGAAGAATAGTAGAAGGGGTCAATAAATAACCTATATTTTAATATTTGAAACGAAAGCATGGTTTACATGTGGCATTTTGAAAATTTAGTCAATTAAAAACATTGAT
>ERZ1034687.55-NODE-55-length-65022-cov-87.270984_pt1 | contig 65022 bp, 86 predicted proteins | sample MGYA00520704_ERZ1034687 | MGnify/ENA primary metagenome ERZ1034687 (study PRJEB33766, sample SAMN09781762) | gut metagenome | biome: gut microbiome | host: Homo sapiens | place: Madagascar | study: EMG produced TPA metagenomics assembly of the PRJNA485056 data set... | reverse complement strand
GCGCTTCGCTCACATCGAAGAGGTCTCCGGTTCGAACCCAGATAGTCCCACCAAACGATGGTTATACGAACACTCCGCTTTAACAGGGTTCTGCAAAGCGGGGTATTCGTTTGCATAGTTATATCTGATTTCAAGCGCATCACCACGCACGATCACCATGCGGACGAGTGTAGAGAGAAGTATTCTCCTATACTTGTCCGCTTTTTTAGCGTCCCTGCAAATAGACTTGAAGAAGAAACGTATCTTGTCTACTGTAAGCTCGCTCGACTTTCTGGCGATCTCCTGCTTCGCAAGCTCGCACTCCAGGTCACGTAGTGTTTCCTCATTGTCGTGCAGTGTCTTTGCTATAGCATCCGATATAATGCCGCTCTCTACTGCCTTCACGCAGTTATCTATTTTCTTCTTTACGTCCGCCATGCGTTTCTTCGTCGCTGCGATAGCTGCGTTCACGTCTGTGTGGGTTTGAACTTCTACCGCCTGCCTTGCGATAGCTTCCACCGCCGCATCGCTCTCCAATAGCCTTGTTGTTACGTCACACACCGTAGAATCGATTATATCCGCCCGTATTTGCGTCCTCTCGCAGGTACGGGTATTTTTGCGTTGATGGTTCGGGCAAGCATAGTAGTAGTAAATTTCGCCGTTTCTGGACGTCCCGCTAGTGCCTACCATGCGCTCGCCGCACTCTCCGCAGAACAACTTCCCAGATAACATATACCTCTCACCTGCTTTAACACGATTTACACGCCTTGCGTTCATAATTTTCTGCACCTCATTGAAATCACTTTCAGAAACAATAGCAGGAACGGCATGGGGGCTTTCTATCCCACGCCACGAAAACTTCCCTAGATAGTGTTTGTTCTTTAAGATAACGTAGATATTAGACATGCGGAACGGCTTGCCGCGTGCGTTGCGGTATCCACGTCTGTTAAGCTCCCTCGCGATGGTGGTTGTGCCGAGCCCATCCAATGTCATTGAAAACACGAGTTTTACAATAGGTACTTTCTCTTCATCAAGCACCAGATGTTTTTCTGCATCCAGTTTGTACCCAAGGGGAACGGTGCCGCCCGCCCATTTGCCCTCCAGTATATTCTCCGTCTGCCCGCGTATGACGTTTTCTGAAAGCTCCGCAGAATAGTATTCAGCCATACCCTCAATGACAGATTCAAGAAGGATGCCCGATGGATCATCGGCTATGTTCTCCATCGCTGACACAACCTTCACGCCATACTTCTTTAGTTTGTGCTTGTATGACGCGCTGTCATAGCGATTGCGAGCAAAGCGATTCAGCTTGTATACGATGACAGCATCAAATGCTCGCGACGCAGCTTCTTTTATCATAAGCTGAAACTCGGGTCGCTTATCCGTGCGCCCGGTCAGTGCGCGGTCGGTGTAAATCTTCAGAATACGCATGTCATTTCTTCTGGCGAAGTCCTCACATACCCTGATCTGCCCCTCGATAGATTCCTCTCTCTGCCTATCTGACGAATACCTAGCATAAATAACCGCGTTTCTCACTGTGTATCACCTCACTAAAAAACGCCGCACCTCGGCGGCGTAGTATATATTTAACGCAATTTTTCGGCATTAAAACCACCGATTCGTAACATTTTGTGCCGAAACTGCAATTTTATTGTAGAAAAATGTGCATAGAAGAGGACCCCTGATTTATCTTCTTCTGCCGACCTCTTCAATATATGACAGGATAAGTAACACAATCATGGCTTCTCCGCAATACTGTAGCGTATATGCATGCCCCCATGACGCGAAATAAAGTGCATGATCTCTTCCTACCTTGTAAATGTCCCAAAACTTGTAGAACGGTTGGACGTATACCGCCAAAGCGAGATAGCCGGTGGGAATAATCAAGTCTTTTACCCCAATGGTAAAAAGTCTAACGGCAAATAGCACGCAATACAGAAAGGCAATAAACCGCATAAATGAAAACGTCCCTGGGGATACTTCCGATGGCAGATAAAATAGGCAGAAAGGAATAATCAATACCCCTATTTTTGCCATCAACGTATATCGAATATATTTGAAAAAACCAATTAAACTCATGAAGCCGCCTCCTTTTAAGGCGTAGCATGCTATGTAACGCCTATCGGCTCAGAAAGCCCGCCATGAGACGGACCTTCTTCTGAAACTAACGCCTATCCAGTTTTACCATATATGTCTGCTTTCTACTACTTTACCCATGATGCGGATCGGCAGCTGCTCGATCTGCTTATTAGAATAAAAATGCGGCTCATATACATCTTGATTAAACCCAATCAGCATAATTCCGTCAGCCTGTTTCTTTACCTGCTTCACGGTAGCTTCATCTCCATTGATTAAGATAACAGCCATATCCCCGCTTTCTACATCATCCTGCTTGTGAATGATAAGCAGGTCGCCTTCCTGTATGCGCGGTTCCATTGAGCGTCCGATTGCCTTTAGGGCAAACATTACACCTTTGGAATCGCGCTCGTTAATTTCTACCATTCCTTCGATATTCTCCTGTGCAAAAATTGGCGTCCCCGCGACAACATGTCCGACGATCGGAATCTTGACGGTTTTCTTGTCAGAAATGTCATAGCCTAAAAACGCCAGTGGTGAAATGTGTAAGGCGTCAGCAACTTTCACTATATTTGTTCTTTTCATGTTGTCAGTTTCCCCTGCCTCCCAGCGAGAAACTGCGCTCTCGGACGCGCCAGCCTTTTGCCCCAACTGCTTCATTGTTAATCCTAATTCAAGCCGTCGCTCTCTTATGAGTTTAGCAATTTCCATGAATATCTTCCTTTCTGTATCAACGCAACGCTCTATGATTATTATATAGGTAAACATGCTTATACGCAAGAAAAACATGCTTATAAACAATAAATTCCTTGAATTAAATCATTGACTTGAGTACATTCAAGTGCTATAATCATTTCAGAACACAACGAAAGGCGGTGAGAACCATAAATAGAAATATCCTCTATTCGTACATCAAGAGGGAAGGGCTCACAATCGCCGAATTTTCTGCTCTACTCGGCATGAATGAAGCTACATTCTATAAGAAGTGCCGTGAGAAGGGAACCAGTTTCAATACCGCAGAAATAAAGCAGATGGTCAAGTTGCTGAACATCAGAAAATCCGACGTTATGCCAATTTTTTTTGCGGAATTAACTTGAATGCACTCAAGTTAAGGGAAGGAGCAGGCGATGGAAACATTAATCAGATTCATTGCTGAATACGTTCGTGAGCATGAAGCGGAGTACGAAGAATGGAAAAAGGAGCAGGAAGAAAGATGAAAGCTCTCACTGCGTTAGTTGCTGCGGCGGTCTTAGGTACGGGGGCGTACCTGAATCAGCCGACAACGGAAATCATCAGTTACCAGAAACAGGTCGAAGAGGGGGATACCCTCTGGGACATTTGCCGTGAAATCGGCAAAGATGAAGTCGATGTGAGGCTTCTCGTCTGGCAAGCGATGAAAGACAACAACATCAAAGATGCAGGTGAATTAAAGCCGGGAACAGTGATTACCGTGAACGTAGAACGTGCACGGCGGTAAGAAAGGAAGAAAGAAATGATAACTCTTAGACTTACGGAAGATGAATACCAAGCTCTACAGAATGATAAAGCTTTGCAGAATGTGAAAACAACAAAATTCGCGAAACTTCTAGTTGAGCGCGGTGAGACAGTAAGCAGTCTTGCTTACGCGACTGGGATCTCTCGCCCGACGCTGTACAGATACTACTACGGGGAGAAAGTAAAAGGCATCCAGTTTGATACGCTGGATGCCCTGTGCAAACACTTCGACATGTCGGTGCAGCTTGTCATCGAGGCTATCAGACCCACGCAGATGCACTAACATCGTAGCCCGCGTATTCGCGTTCGAGAGACTGTGCTAAGAGCGAGCGCACTAGCTCGCATGCAGGCTTGCACGAAGATATGGCTTCGATGAACGAATCGTCGTCGCAGGTTGTACCGTTAAGCGAGGGTCGTATTTCCGCATCAACACCACATTCGCCATCAAATGTGACTGCACATTCGGCGGGTATATCGTGGATTCCGATGTGGATAGTAGCATCAACCAGAATCTTCCTGCCAGGTTCTCCAAGCGATGTGTCAAGCACATTGACATAGCAGGTTTTCTCATTGATGAGAAGCAGAAGCCCCTGAACAGGGACGTTGAAGAATCTGCAAAGTTTATCCAGTGTCTCAAACTGGACGCCCTTCCCTGTATTGTTCGCAAGAGCCGTGAGAGCAGGGCGAGACACGCCGCACCGTTTGGATAGCTCTAGGATCGACAGCTCGTGAGCAGCCACCAAGTAGGGCAATAAAGAAATCACCATGTTATCACCTCCTTTTACACATGATACACAAAGCGGTATCAAGTGTAAAGAGAAAAAACATTGTGCTTATACTATTGACAACAAGTCAATGCAGTTGTATTATGAATATGCAGGATGAATATAGTCATTACAACAAGAAAGAGAGGGACACAAAATGAAAGACAGAATGGTTTGGGGTGAATCCCTTGAAATGATTGCCGCTTACGTGGCGGATACGCTGCACATCGGAGATTTGAATATCTCCGTCAAGAGCATGGGGATTAGAAAACCGATTCCCTACGAATATACCTTCACAGTGAATGGCGCGAAAGTATCCATGTATTCCAGATCTGGATACCCGAACACGAACGGCATCTTTGTTAAAACTTCGGATAGCGTGGAGTTTTCCTGTGAGACGTTTGGCGAAGTCGTCGACAACATTCTTTGGCTTGCTGAATGCGAGGAGGTGGGCTAAATGGGATGGGATCGTTTTGATGACTGCCTCTACGATGAGGTGGAGAACGATTATGAGTGGCATTGTCTCTACGATGACCCGAACTATGAACCGGAGCCCTGCGTCACGATGTCGGAAGAGGAGGCGGTCGAGGATTGGTTCAAAAACCACCCTGACGTTACCGTCATCACGAAGCACGACGATGGCAACCTCTACGACAGTAAGGGACGGTTCGTGTACGGATTTTGAAAGGAGTGACATATGAAACTTTGGGAAATCTCGAAGCTGATGAATACTGACCGATTGTTCAAGGTCAGCGACAACGAATCTGTAGATACAGAGACGGGCGAGGTATTCGACAAAGAATACCTCGATAACCTGCCGATGGAGCAGGAAGAGAAGAGCCGCAATGTGGGGCTTGTCATCAAGAACATGTCGAATGACATGGAGCAGATCGACAAGGAAATCAAGAGACTGACTGCGATGAAGAAATCCACGCAGTCGAAAATTGAAAGTCTCAAGTCCTATATTCTCGCGTTCGGATGCCCTGTTAAGGACGTAGCGGTGACTATCCGCTTCTCCAAAGGGCGCGAATCCGTAGAGGTGGAAAAGGGCGTCGATCTTCCGGCACCGTTCAAGAAATACACATGGACGCCGAACAAGGCGGAAATCGCGAAAGCCCTGAAAGCAGGGCAGGAAATTGAAGGGTGCCGACTGGTGAGAAATCCGTCGGTATCCGTGAAATGAGGCGAAAAAATGAACGTACAGAAGTTAATTAACGTGATCGCCAAGTTACAAGTGGGGAAGGATCACAAGAATCAGTTCGGCGGATACAGCTACAGAAACGCCGAGGACATTTTGGCGGGGCTGAAACCCCTGATTGTTGAGTACGGAATAGTCGTACTCATCGGAGACACCATTGAAATGGTGGGCGATCGGTACTACGTCAAAGCGACGGTCAAGGTATACGACACCGAGGACGGCTCTCTTCTCGCGGAGAACTCCGCCTATGCTCGCGAAGCGGCTATGAAGAAGGGCATGGACGAAGCGCAGATTACAGGTTCAGCTTCGTCCTACGCCCGCAAGTATGCGCTTGCAGGGATGTTCAATCTCTCCCCTGCCGCAGACCCAGACGAACTTGAACCGGCGAAGGAAGAGAGAACGCCTACAGAGACAAGGAAGTTCCCGATCGAGAAGGTCGTGGAAGTCCTTGCCCGTCACAACATTGACGCCGGAGACTTCGCTCGATTGGTCTGCAACGCGCCAAGCATCGCAGCCGTCTCACCAAAGGTGACAGACGCCATCGTGATGGACGCGGAGCGGGCCGTCAATAAGTACATGGCACTCGACCAGGCGCGACTGCAGGGGGCTTAAATGAAGTGGGTAAATGCCATGGGGTACTCGCTCCAACCCTGCGAAAAGCAGGGTTGGAGCATCCTAACCCTACGCCTGATGACGCCGCAGGACAAACTCGACGGCATCATCAAACTACTGAAAGGCAAATTCAACCTTGTGCTAAAACGGTACGAGAAGCCACGGAGCCTGAACGCTAATGCGTATGCATGGGTGTTAATGGACAAGATAGCGAAAGCCTTGAATATAACAAAAGAAGAAGTTTATTCAAGGGCTATCAAGCAGGTGGGCGTATTCGATCCAATCAGCGTTGATATAGCCGCCTATGAGCGGTTTAAGCAAAACTGGGAACGTCAGGGACTGGGGTGGCTTGTCGACAAGATGATGGACGATGGAGTAAAAGTCTACTTCAATGCTTACTATGGCTCGTCTGTTTACTCATCTTCCGATATGGCGCGGCTGATTGACTGGATAGTCGAAGAAGCAAAACTCCAAGGCATCGACACGATGACGCCAAGCGAGCGAGCGCGGCTGATTGACGAATGGGGGAAAGAGAATGGAAATCAAGAAGGAAAGTAAAATCAGACTTTCCCCTTCGGGATACAGGAAAGTCTGTCAGATGGTGGACGAAAGGGCGTCTCCCGAAGGCTACCGTCATTGTGAGTGGTGCGGTAAGTCTATAGGACGCTTCCATCATCACCACATCCGCTTTCGCAGCGCGGGTGGTTCAGACACACTGGAGAATCTGATTCTCTTGTGCGAGAACTGCCATGAAATCTACGCCCATGGCGACAACGAGCGGAAATACCGCATCCTCTTCACGGACTGCCGTATGGATGCAGGGCGGATGAAAGCATGGAACGAAGCCCATAAAGAGGAAGCGGAGAAGATTTACAGGAGGTTTGGCAAGTGAGTAAGAATTGGGACGTTTGCGACCAGCTGAATTACAACTTCATACCGGTTCCGAAAGCATTAGCAATGGGGTTCAAAAGCGTTTCCATCAACGCCAAATGGACGTATAGCCTTCTCCTCGATCGAATGATGGCCAGTAGAAAGAACGCTGAACGCTTCCACGACAAGAACGGGATGTATCTCTTGTTCAACCAGGACGAGGTCGCAGAGCTGATCGGTGCATCCAAGAGAACCGTCATCCGCATCTTCAAAGAACTGGAAGAGAGTGGTCTCATTGAAACAAGGAAACAAGGTTTTGGCAAAGCGCAAAAAATTTACCTTCGCAAATTATCCGAACTTTCTGAAATGCGTTCCGAAACGAGTTCCAAAAAGTCGTGCCAAAATGGCACTACGAGAAGTGACAAAATGGCACTACGAGAAGTGACATTTTGTCACCATGAGAAGTGCCAAAATGTCACCACGATAAGTGCCAAATTGTCACCTCAAGAAGTGACACCAGTGTCACCTCAAGACATGCCAAATTTGTCACCTCCTACTAAGAGTGATACTAACATGAGTGATACTAACATGAGTGATACAGAGAGTAGTAGAAGTAGATTATCTAACATAGCAGTTAATGGTTCAGTCGGGAAAACAACTCCAACTCAAACTCAAAACTGTTTTGTCACTTCTGTAGTGACACCAACGCTAGAAAAAATTCAGGCGTTCGTAAAAAAAAATAACTTCACTTTCTCGGCAGAAAAATTCTACGACTACTACAACGCCATTGGCTGGAAAATCAGAGGGATGCCGATTACGGACTGGCAATCCCTTTGCAGAAGCTGGCAGGCAAGAGAAAGACCTGAAGCTAAACCAGAAATTCCCCATATCAAAGGTTACTTTGAGATGACGGAAGAGGAAAGAGAAGCCGCTAGGCGAAGGCAGGCAGAAAGGAACGGAAATGGACGAACGAGCGAAGAAACTTATAGCAGAGTTGAAGGAGATCTCCCGTTTTAGCCCGAAGGAAGAGCTGGATGAGAAACCAACCCGATTCCCCTGTAAGCGTTGCGGTGGTACAGGATGGATATTCTATCGCATGGAAGGCGTAGACAAAGCGTGCCGTTGTCCTGAGTGCAGAGAAGTACGAGACATGCATTTCTACTTGAGGTCAAGCGGAATCAAGCCGGAGAATTACGAGGCGTTCACGATGGAGCGGTTCAAAACCGACAACATCATGGCATACGAGATGAAGAAGCTCGCACAAGGCTTTTTGAAAGACCCGAACGCAAAAGGGCTTGGGTTCTTTGGGAGACCGGGGACTGGCAAGACGCACATCTGCATTGCCACCTGTCAAGCAATGAAGCGAGAGCATCATTACTGGCAGTATCGCAGAGAGATACAGCGAATCAAAGCGGTCATGTACAAAAACCTAGACCGCTATGACGAGATGATAGCGAGGGTATCGCAGTTACCATGGCTTTACATTGACGATTTGTTCAAAGGGGCAATCAAGGGCAACGAGATGCAAAGTCAAGACCAGCAAATCATGTTTGACATCATCAATTCGAGATACGTCAATCGGATGCCGACCATCGTCTCAAGCGAGTTTCCGCTTGACGAGATAACAAGAGCAGACGAAGGGATCGGGAGCAGGTTAAAAGAAATGCTCGAACCGTATGTGTACACAGTTCGAGGCGAAAATCGACGGTTGAGAGGGGCTTAGTTATGAAAAGGTTTGTGCTGGTTGACGGAGCGAAAGAGCAGATTGACGAGATTTTTGAAAAGGAGGGGATTCAGAAAAAGGAAGTAGCGGAGAGTTTGGGTATTTCACCGAGCGGGTTGTGCAACAAAATTCGCGGCGTCAACTCATCATTCAGCGAGCGAGAACTTGAAACGCTTTTATACACCTTTCCTGAAATCCGGGAGGCTTGGTTCAAGCAGTCGTATAGATACGGAGATCACGTCACTGCGAAAAGCGTTACTCCGACTGCAATCGAGGTCAAGTGTATTTCAAACGGCTATGAAGCGCAGTTCACTGGAATAGACGGAAAGCTCCATAGTGCTTACGGAAAGACGGAACTGGAAGCGAGAAAGAAGGCGGAAGAGCGAATGGCGTCGATAACAGCGAAGCAGGAGGAAACGCTGCCGGATGACAAAGCAGGCATCAATATCAGCGGTGACGAAGCGATGGTGCTTCTTAATCAACTCATACTTAACTTCCGAAACGGAGCAGTTAGCGAAGCCAATAAATCAATTCTGAAATCAATCTATATGCGACTTGCGGTACAAATCATCTGAGAACGCGCTTATTTGACTTCTACAAGCGTTCACGAGGTTTGCATGATAGATTTATCGAATAGATGGGGCGAAGCCCTAAAGGAAGAAAGCGAATAGGCGTTAGCGTTTGTTGATAGAGGGGATAAAAATGACAGTCAACGAAGTTTTGAAAAATGAAAAGAGTTAGGTTTACGGAGGAACAGGAATGAGAAGGTACATGAATGAAAAAGACTGCTTATGCAACTTGCTTGATTGTGGAATTGATGACCTCGAAATGATTAAAGACTGCAAGTATGATCTTCGCGAACTCGTTAATATATGTATCACGTCTGAAGAAGCAATGCCTGATATAAATGGGTTGATTGAAGAGATTTTTTTTAAAGGAAGGGATGCTTTAGACAAAGTAGTGTGGAAAGAATTAAAGCGTTTTAGGCTAAATGGCATCAATGAAAATGAGTCACCGCTAAAAGAAATTGGATCTTTGTGTGCATACGCTGACATTCGTTATGAGGCTAATTGTTTCGTCCCATACATCAGATTTGTAAGCAATGAAAAATTATGGCGGCGTTATTTTCAAAAGGAGATTGGAAAAGTCGAGAATGATATGGGATTCAAGATTCAGCATAGCGATGAATATATCGGAGAATAAAGAATGTTAAAGAAAGGGGTAAGGCTTGCAATATCAATTTTGGATAATGTGGACGATAAGATATCACACATGTTATGAGTAATTTATTTTAATATTGGAGATGGGGCGAAGCCCTGAAATAGCGTTATAGAGCATTTACGAAAGGAAGCAAAAAGATGGAACTTTGCATTAACCGCGTCATGTTGCTTGGGAAAGTCGGGAGAGACCCGAAAGTGTTTATTACGAAGAAAGGCTCGACGATGGCGAACTTCTCCGTCCAGTGCGTCGAGAGATACCAGTGGAACAGCGAGTGGCACGAAAGAAGCGTATTTATTCCGTGCGTAGCTTTTGGCAAGACCGCAGAACTCATCGGAAACAGTTGCAAAGCCGGATCGGATATTTTCGTGGAAGGGAAGATCAACGTCAGGAGCTATGAGCAGAACGGCGAGAACAAGTGGGTAACAGAAGTTAATGTAGACCGTGCAGAGGTCGGGGTGATGGCGCAGCAGCCACAGGCATCTAACAGCCAGTGGGGCGGATTTGGTTCGCAGCCGCCAAAAGGAAACTTCGGGCAGTTCGGCGAGGAAGTATCACAGGAAAGTATTCCGTTTTAAGGAGGCATCATGAGAGTACATACATCAGATGTTATCGAAGAGTTGAAAGGAAATGAATACGGTTATTCACATGTATGTGTGAGTAATGTTGTGAATATGTTCATTAGCAAGCTGATTGAACACGTTAAGAATGGCGATGAAGTCGTTGTTCGGAATCTTGTGAGATTCAAGACGATCGACATTGATGCACGAACATTCCGATCCAGTTTTGACGGACGTGAACATGTCATCCCAGCACACCAGAGAGTGACTGCTAAACCGTCTCCGACGTTTAAGAAAGCGTGACACGTGATATGAACAGGGCAATGAGGTTTTGCGGATGCGCTGCAAACTTAGGAAGGCTGAATTTAATGCGAGCAGCGTACCTTGCGCACATGCAATACAGCGAGTTTAGCAGACACATGGAAGAACTTGGTCAAACAGGGAGAACCGTTGTGGATGATACTGTAATCGACAAATGCGAGAAATGCGGGCAGGCGGTGGTGGAAGGCGAAAGGCATCATTGCCTTCTGCCACGCAAACATCCTGATTGCGGCACGGCAAGCAACGCAGTCAGAGGCATTGAAAAGACATGCGAGTATTGCAGGAAAGACTTTAGGGCGATACAGCAAAAACGCGCTAAGTTTTGTTCAGAATCTTGCAGAGTGAAATCGAGAAAGTGTAAGGAAACGGAAAGCACAGCGAGGAAAAGGGAATTGAAATTCGCATACATTTTGATGAAAGCGACGTATCGAAAGGATGAACTTCTTTGTAGAGACGAGATGGGATTTTTCGATACGTTGAAAGATGCGATTAGAGCATTCGAAGATTGTGTCGATGTAGCCGAGTGGCAGAACGATATAAAGAAACGTAGCCGCACGAAAACGAACGAAGTCGTAAAAATCAAAGTCGAGCGCGGAAAGAGCATAAACTACATCGAGGACTTCGACTTGAAAATCAAGGACGGGAAAACAAAAGCAGAAATCTGGATCATGGAAGTTCCCGTAGGGATTATCGTACCGATGCAGATCAACGGCGTCAGCATGACAGAGAAAAAAATCGAATTAGCTAGAAAGTGGAGGAACAAGAAAAATGACAATCATCGTTAATGGGGCAAAGGCATACATCAATCCATCTGTAGTGGACACGGCTGGCGGTAAACTTACGGTCAACAGCGAGGTCGTTAAAGCGAAGCTGACAGACAACGAACAGGATGATGTGATGCATGCGTGTGAATATGGCGGCGTCGCGTATGTCACCACGGATGATTAAGCTGACATATCGAGGCAGGCTCCCGTCCACGAATGACCTCATTCAACTAAATCGCACAAACAGGTTCGCGGGTGCGTCAATGAAAAAGACGTATACCAGAGAGCTTGCCGAGACATTCAGGGCGCAGACATGCGAGAGATTTACGGAGCATGTGACATGTACCGTAACGTTTTACGAAGATACAATGCGCCGCGATGATGATAATGTCATTAGCGGATGCAAGTATCTTTTAGACGGGCTAGTTACCGCAGGCATCATCAAAGATGACAGTCCGAAATATCTGCACCTGAAAGCAGAACGGTTTCAGAGTAAGTTGTTTGTCGATGGGAAGAAAGTACCGTACATTACGATTGAGATAGAAAAAAGTGACGTGAAGAATTTTATGTAGTAAGGAGAGATAACCGCGGAAAGGGGTTTAGAAAATGACAGTTGGGGACTTACTGAAAGTTTGCAGTGAAGAGGATGTCGTATGCGTGTATGATATTGCGACAGATAAATATTTATACGATAGTTACGATAGTTACGATAATTCACATGATAATGTGGATGATAATGTATTACGTATGGCTGTACGCGAGATTGGGACTGGAAACCAGTTTGGCCTTGTTATAACGGTTGACACTGAGAACACATTTATTTGACTGGGAGAAGAAAATGGAAGAATTGAAAATTCACGGGAAATACAAAAAGGAAGATGGCAAAAAGATCATGCGCATCATCAATGAAATCAAGTTGAGAGGAATGCAGCTCGCACGAATTGTTGACGAAAACGACATGCCGATCATCGCCAACATCATTGCAGGTCGCCTTCTTCAATATTCCGTTGAGAAGGGGATCGAAAGAGGAGACAAAATGATGGGAGAAATTGAAAATAAATTTCTCCAGGCGCTGATGCTTGTCGAACGCGATAACACGCTTACGACAGATAACACGCTTACAACAGTAGAAGAAGTTTGGGGATCAGTCGAAGACGAAGACTTCTTCGATAGGATCGTCATTCAGAACAAAGACGGTTTAATACTGTATTACGGAGACAGAAGTGAAGGCATCCCAGAAAAATTCGAGAATGCATGCGTAGACCATGCAAACCTCAATGAGGACAGGGAAGTGGTTATTACCTTAGCGAGGTAGAAATGATTACGTTAGGGAGTTTGTTTGACGGAATCGGGGGATGGCAGCTTGCGGCTGTGAGAAGCGGCTTTACGCCGCTTTGGAGCAGTGAGATCGATCCATTTCCTGCAAGCATAACGAAGAAGCATTTCCCAGACACTATTCAGCTGGGGGATGTAACGAAAATCAACGGAGCAGAAATCCTCTCAGTCGATATTATTTGCGCCGGTAGCCCATGCCAGGATCTTAGCATCGCAGGTAAGAGAGCAGGGCTTGAAGGGGAGAGGTCGAACCTTTTCTATCAAGCAATGCGAATTGTAAGAGAAATGAGGGAGAAAACAAATGGAGTATACCCAAAGTTCTTTGTTTGGGAAAACGTCACAGGAGCATTCACAAGTAATGGAGGGCGTGACTTTCAGTCGGTGCTTGAAGAAATCGGACAGACCGATATTCCAATGCCTTGTGGTGGAAGATGGGCAAAAGCTGGAATGGTTAGAAGCGAAGAGTGCAGCATTGCATGGAGAACATTGGATGCTCAATTTTGGGGAGTTCCCCAGCGTCGTAAAAGAATCTTCCTTGTCGCAGGTTTTGGAAAAATCGGGGGGGGCGGTTGGTGAAATACTTTTTAGGCCCGAAAGCATGCATGGGAGTTTTGAGAAGAGCGAAAGCGAGGAACAAAGAACTTCCGAAATTGTTAGAAGCTGCACTGATTCAGCAAAGCGAGCGATAAGCGAAAATGTAGCTCTTCAGAAGGAATGGACTACTGGCGGCTCAAAAGGAGACCGCATAAGGGTCAATGCCGACAAAGCATGTACGCTATCGGCAAGCATTGGAGGAGGAGCGTCGAAAACAGGGCTTTACCTTCTAAAAGATTCTGATAGATATATCGTTCGAAGGCTTACACCGCTCGAATGCGAGCGATTGCAGGGACTTCCTGATAATTGGACGGAAGGCGGAAGCGATTCTAAACGCTATAAAGCGATCGGGAATGGGATGGCGCAGCCGTGTGCAGATTTTGTAATAGAGAAGTTAGCAGAAGTATTGAGAAAGGAGCAATAGAATGATGTATTTTAGCCAGCTTGTAAGTACGATGAGAAACCCAACCATAGCGGTTGCGTTATCAGAAGATGATGGGGAGATTCAGTACACAGGAGATTTGTCCGACCTGCCGTTCTGCCGCTTTCGGGAATGGCATGATTACAAAGTAGTAGATGTGATGCCACATTACGACGAAGAGAAGAAAGAGCCGTATTTGGTGATTGAGATTGACTATGCAGGAGGGAATAAGAAATGAAAGAGGAAATCAAATACAAAGTAGGTGATAGGGTATATGCCCCATTTCATGGTTATGGTGTAGTGACAGAAATCAAGGATGATGGGCGAGAATATCCTATTACGGTAACGTGGGACGAAAAGAAACATGGGTGCAGTGCTAGCATATTTACTCCAGATGGTTCTGCATTTAAAGGTCTTGACTCTGATGACGATGACATTACTCTAGTTGAAAAGGCTTCACCAAAGAAAGATGAGAAAGAGGGAAAATTTAAAGTTGGCGACAGGGTTCGGTCTCTCGAGTTTGGTGTTGGCGTCGTAGACGAGGTTATTGCTTCAGAGCATACTTACCCTATCACAGTAAAATGGACAGAAGGCTCTTTAGGTGACGGGACTTATTCTTCTTTTACATCAGAAGGACACTATTATAACCATCGTTCTGACGCAGAAAAAGATATTACATTATTAGAAGGAGGGGAGAAAGAAATGGAAGAGTGCATCAATTTCAAAGCAGGGGATAGGGTTTCTTATCCATATCATGGGTTAGGGACTGTAATTGCAAATCACAATGATGGGCGTCTCTATCCGATTGACGTAAAATGGGATAAAAGCCCTAAAGGTTATGAAGTAAGCACATTTACAAAAGATGGTTTTTTAGTAGTAAGTCTTGGAGATTGTGGTGATAATGACAAACTCATTGTAGTTGAACCAAAACTGCCAAAAGACGCAGAGGATACAGAAGAAGCAGAAGCAGAGTGTAATGGTCTTAAAGTGGGCGATCGGGTTTGGCTTAGTTCTATTGAAAGAGGTACTATTGTACGCTTTTGCCCGAACGAAGAAACATGTTTTGTCAATTCTGAGCTTGATGGAGAAGTTGAAGTTAGGGTGGATGCCCTTGAGAAGATCGAAGATTCTGCTATTAACCCCGCTCATTATCAGGTAGAAGGTATTCCAGAAGCCATTGAGATCATGAAGCATCTAATGACTAAAGAGCAGATGGAAGGCTTTTTATGGGGGAATATCCTCAAGTATGCGTATCGATACGGGCGTAAAGGAGACAAGAAAGAAACCGCTGGAAAGATTGAGTGGTATGCAAAGCATTTGAAAGACATCGATGCAGAAGGGGAACAGAAATGAAACTGATTGATTTACTCAAATTTATCCCTGACGAATGCGAAATCGGTCTTGTGCGCTTTGATGGCGGATTTTCTATTTCTCATGGGAATAAATCTGAGGCTATGGAGGGTGTCGCTTACAAATATAGGCTCATTAAAGAGCAAGTAGAGAACATGGATGTAAGAAGCATTTACTCCGGCGCATGTGTACAGTGTAACAATGTAGAGATGTTTAATAGAGATGTACCTCCACTTGATGTAATCCCTGAACTCATCATTGAAATTGAGTGAGGTGAAACAGATGAATAAGGATATAGTGGCATGTTATGGGATAGCAGCGCATTGCGGCATCGCGAAAGAAGAAGCCGCTGAACTCATCCATGCGATTTCAAAGTGGGAACGAGCAACACTGCCTGGGTACTACGAGACGGACACAACGCCAGCGGAAGCGAAAGAGAATCTCATTCAGGCGGTGGCGGACTGTCAGAACGCACTGGACAGCCTTGTTTGTAGACTTGGACTTGATAAGTCTGCAATCCAGCAGGAAATCGAGAAAGCTGATGAAAGGGCAGAGCGGCTTTATGGGAGGAAGGTATGAATTGGAAAAAAGAACACAGCGGATCCTTCGACATGTGTTTCTGTAATTCGGATTGTACAAACAAATCATGCGACAGATGCAAGAAAAGCAAGCATTTTGAAGCACTACAAGAATACATGAAGCGGCATCCGTACTATTGTTATGCGGTGTCTGACTTTAGTTATAAATGCGAGGAGTACAAACATGAGTAAAGCAAAAATGCTGCCACTCGACGATCTGATGGAGCAGATGATTATCAGTGCGGAAAGATACGCATTAGGACGCATGACGTATACCGTTGGCGACACGGTTGGCTTCATCCTTCCACTGGTGCCGTCCCTGACCACGCAGACGCTTAGAGCGTTAGAAATGGACTTCCAGCGCGTAGAAAGCGAAAATGAGAGACGCTCCGATGATTTTGCCGGGATGGACTTCGACCTTTGGGGGATGGAGCAAGACAAGGAGCAGTGGTTTAGAATGCGGAAGTCGGTTAAATCGGAGCTTGAAAGGAGAAGCGAGGATGAAACTTAGAGACTTAATTGGCGTAGCAACGGCACAAAACTATGAAGGAATCGAGATATACGACGCGGAGAATGTTAGACAAGAGCGCGGCATGCTGCTTTATTCTCGCAGATGGGATGACAGAGACGTTCAGGAACTGCCTGACGCCTTACTTGATCGAGAAGTCGCCGCGATTTACGGCGACTTGGACTATACTCGCTGCATCGATGACATTTTCGATACGCCTGACGCCGTAACTGTCATTGAATTGAAAGGAGAAGCAGATGGAAACAAGTCTGTATAACTGCATCGAATACGTTTCGACCCTGATTGTTATTTTAGTTTTGGGTTTGTACTACATGTATATCAAGGGAGGCAGATGATGAGAGATGAGCTTCTAACCGTGGCTATCGCGACCTGCACGTTCGTTACGGCATGTTTTGCAGGTATGTCTTTTTACGTGCTTCGTGACATTCTGAAAAAGACCGGGGCTTTCGTTGTGATAGTCCCGGACGCGAAGGAGGATAATCATGAGAAAGTTTAACAAATTGGATCAGTGCATGAAATCGGAATTGCCGATCCGCGCGACGAAGCATAGCGCAGGGTACGATTTTTATGCCGCCGTGCCGGTAGAAATCAAGCCGGGCGAGAAGCGTGTTATACCGACAAACACGGCAGTAGAAATGGACGAAGATGACGTCTTACTCATCTTCCCGCGTTCCAGCTATAGCATAAAGTTCGGGCTGGAGCTTGTTAATTCCGTGGGAGTTATTGACGCAGACTACAAGGATCAGATTTTTATCTGTTATCGGAACACTGGAGATGAACCATTTTTCATCAAGCGTGGGGATCGCATCGCGCAAGGTGTTTTCGTTAAGTTTCTAAAGACGGATGATGACAATGCAAGCGGAGAACGGAACGGAGGCGTGGGATCCACCGGTGTATGACCTTGGAGAAGGGGCTTTGAGGTCGGTTAGGTGGCATATCGCCAACTATCACAACATCAGGAAGGCAGTTTATGAAAAGAGACTAGAGATGAAACGGAGAAGCGGCGCACCTGAACGACGCTCGCAGGGTTTCGTATCTGACCCGACGCAGACGGAAGCATTAAAAAATCTCACGCCCTTGAGAATGGTGACTATATCAGGCGGTGAGGTTCAGCAGCCGGAAACATGGATAGCCGCGATCGACAAAGTGATGAACATGCTAGACCATCACGATCAGCGTATCATTGAAGTGTCGTTTTGGGAGCATCACACGTGGCAAGCGTCTGTAGATGCATTGCACATGGATAAAATGACGTACTACAGACGCCGCGACAAACTCATGACACTATTCGCTATCGAGTGTGCGGCGAGAGGGCTAATCAGGATTTAGAGCAAAATAAAAGCGGTTATCGTTCTGTGGCGATAGCCGCTTTTATTTTTTAGTTTTTCCCCTTTACTTCGCGTTCGAGAGCCGCTTCAAATCCATAATAGGTTTCTAAATCGTGATAGTCAGGACCAGCGATTAGTTCGATAGTCTCTAAAGTTTCTGGATCCATCCCCTTCATCATCTCATCACAATGCTCCATGCAGGCGAAGAGATTTCTCCACCATTCATAAGTTTCTTGCGGCATTTGTGCTTCTGCGTCGTCTCCACTATTCCACAATGAATCGACGTTTTCATCATCATACACATACTCGCTTGCCAGATCCTGTGGGAAGTCTGTTTCGCTTTTCTGAATGAGGTATTCTAAATCTTTAATCTCTCCAGTTTCTTTGATTTTTACTTTCATTATAAAATCTCCTTTCAAATCAGAAAACCAACTACTAATATTATACTCACTGGATATGTTAATTTTCGTCAATCTCAGAGCAGTTTACCCACTCCACCACGTCGAATGTGCGGAATTCGTCATCAATTTTCTTTTCCCATTCTCTCATGAAATCTTCCAGATTGGAGTTCGGACATGGAATTGTTTCAACAGGCTCCCATTCTTCACCGTCATCGTCAACACGCCAGATTTCGATATTGCGTTCATCCACATATCCACACCCACATCCATTATAAGAATACTCATTGTATTCTTTACGAAGCGCGCGGAGTGCATCTTTAAGAGATTTGAATTCAGTCACGAAAGCATTGGTATCGGCGTGTCTGGAACTGGTGCTCGTGTAATCGAGATCGACTTCACGAAGATCACTGTTGGATTCGATGACGGATGAAGATTCAACTAGATCGAAGCTGTATTTTCCCCCTTCATACTTACGAAGTATTTCAGCGATGTCAATTTTCAAGATTCTCTTTTCCATTTTTATTTTTCCTTTCAAATTCTGCTTATCTTCTGCATTTTCTGCGACTAGCACGTCCGCCTTTTCCTGCATTCTCAAGCAGGAACTTGAAAGCGATGCAGGCAAACACGACGTACAACAATTCAAACCAGCCCATAAAATCATCTCCTTCCATTTTAATATAAGTAAACTTAGATGGGAAGGGGCTTTTAAGGATGCCCCTTTAGAACCTTTATTCAAAATCTTTTGGGTTAAGCCAGAAGACTAGATTCGGCTTGACTTCGAATGTAAGTTCATACTCGTTATTCGCATTCGGGTTTGTTTCCTCCCCATATGCGTTCCGCGTCAAGTCTGTATCAATGCCGACGACTTCCGCATTTTCCACCTCTTCGGGTCGAAATTTGTTTTCGTTGTTTTTGCAAAAGTCGCCGATGACACCGTACACAGAGCTATTCCCCATGTTCACGTTTCCGCAATGCGTGCCGATCAGTATCTCGTGCTTATAATGACTTTCGTCAACCATTCGGAGCAATTCAATCAATTTCATAGTTTTCTCTCTTTCCCCAGTTTTCACTGGAATAACAAATAAACGGAAGTGGGATGGAGCTGATACGGTTCAGCCCCTCAGAAACCTTAAATATTGCCGCGGTCGCGAAGGCTTGTGTAGATGCCGTCGCCGATAATGATATGGTCGAGGACTGTACAATCTATGAACTTTGCGGCTTTCGCGAAGTTTTCCGTGAGTTCTATGTCTTCTTTCGACGGTTCAGGATAGCCGGATGGGTGATTATGCACGAGAATCAAGCCGTAAGCCTTAAATCTGATCGCCCACTTCATCGCTTCTTTTACGTCAGCAGGTGCGGCGTTTAATCCGCCGATGCTGATTTCTTTCCAGCCAATCAGTCTGTTTTTAACGTTTGTATAAGCGACACAGAAATGTTCCTGCGTCTCATGGCGGAGCCGCTCCATGAAGAAGCGGGAAACATTTTCAGGGTTTCCGAAGTTTTCGCGGTTCCGCTTGTCATATGCAGAATCGAGACGTTTCCCCAGCTCAATAGCCGCCGCCACCTTGATCGCCGCTGTTTTTGTTAGTCCGGCAGATACTACAAAGTCTCTCCAGTCAGCGGACGAAAGCGCGGTATATTCGCCGCCGTAAGCGTCCACACATTCGCGGACCACGTTTCCTGCTTTCGTCAGGGACTTTTCAGCGTCACCGCCGATGATGATGGCGAGCAGGTCATACAGACTTGCGATTTTCGCGCTTTCCTCAAATCTGTTTACCGGGTAATCTTCTTTCAGTAATTTCATTTTCTTGCTTCCTTCCTTCCCATGTGGGAACACATAAAATTTATAGTGGGGTGGGACTGTTCAGCACAGTCCCCTAGAAGCTATTTTTTGTTATGCGTTACGGTATATTGTGACGTTGTAGCCGGATTTATCGCTATTCGGCGAAAATAACATTGAGAATACGCCGTCCGCCATGATGTAGCTACCATATTCGAAGTAGTAGTAACTCTTGTCTCCGCCCGGCAATACTCGGCAGAAATACGAACTCCGTTTATGCAGCACACCTGCGGTATTTGCTGGAAGCTCGAGGTGCATTGCCCATTCATATTTTGCTTTGTCTTCCCACTTTTTCATAAACCGTGACACATTAGACGCGTCCATGTGTGCGTTCCCAAAGAACGTGATAGGCTTGCCGTCGTGCATATTCATCCATTTTGCTCTGCTGATTTTTTCAAACATTTTGTACCCTCTTTCTCCCCTAACGGGGAATACATAAAATTCGTGGATGGGGTGGGACTGATTGCGGCTCAGTCCCCTAGAAGCCACAGTCTTATTCTGCTTCTTTTTCCCATGCTCTGCCGCATTCCTCGCATTCATCCGCGAGGCGGGCGAGCATTGTCGCGATATAGTCCAGTTCCGCACAGTGTGCATGACTGCGGGAAGCGGTACGCTCGAGGTCCGTCACCAAGTCACGGACGGTGCTGGCTACCTGAGATACCATCGTGCAATCCGCCGTAAGTTCGAGTTCTTCATCTACTGTCATGATTTACCTTCTTTCTCCGCCGTCTGGCGGAACTTCTGCGTTGTGTCCAACGCTTGTTTGATGTTGATTACATGGTACAACAGTTAAGTGGTGTTGTCAACAACAAAATTGAGTAAAACACGAAGTTTATGAAAACTTTATACTTTTGACAACATGAAAACGTTGTGATAATATAGAGAAAATGCCGATAATATCGGAAGAAAGGGGGGGTGTGAGATATGGACGACAAAGCATTGTATCTGTTTATAAAGTGCAGACTGCTCGAGAGCAAGACGAGCGAAACAAAGTGTGCTGAGATGATAAACGTTAATCAGCAGAATTTTAATAGACGACTTCGAGCGGGAACGCTTCGAGCGTTAGAGCTGGTCAATCTGCTGAACGCGCTCGGATATCGTGTTTATGCGGAGAAAGACGGCGAAAGAGTAGAGATTAAGTAATACATATATAGAGAAAGCCCCCGACCTTACGATCAGGGGCTTTTTTATTCGATAAAGTCGGGAAAGTTGAAGGAATTATGCGAATTTATCGAGTAGAAACGTGATATAATAATAATGTAAAGTAGTATGCAGAGAAGCATACACAGGAAGTAAAGCGTCTAACGAAGCGTCTGATGATGCATCACCAGGCGCTTTTTGCGTGCAGTCAGTCCCCAGGAGGAGAAGACGGAGCTTCAGAGGACGGAGAGCGAAGAGCAGAAGGAGAGGTGAGAGCAGAAGATGGCGGCATGTAGATACAAAGCGTGGGAAGCAGAAGATAAGCTCGAGCAGATAAGGAAATGGGTCAAAGACGGCTTGTCGGATGCACAGATAGCGGAGCGCATAGGGATAACGAAGTCGCTACTCAGTAACTGGCGGAGAACTCGACCGAGGATTAGAGCCGCGCTGGTGCGTTTGACGCTGATAGACGGGAAGCATGTAGACAAGCATGATATAGCTCCGGGCGGGAAGAGAAAACTCAATAACGTACAAGAGCTGAAAGTGAAGATAGACGGCTGGATAGCTGATTGTAAGAAGACAGATACACCGATGACAAAGAGCGGACTATGTTTGTGCTTAGATATAAGTAAAGATACGCTGAATGCGTATTTACATAGCACAGGTGCTGATACCACAGTCTACTCTAAGTCCGAGATTGATGGAGAACTGCACCCTGTCAGCGTTCCCGATTTACTAAAACGAGCGGTATTAGCTATAGAAAACAGCTTAGAGCGTCGTATGATTAGTGGTAAAGGCAATGTAGCAGGTATCATCTTCGACTTGAAGAATAACCATGGATATGCTGATAAATCCGAGGTAAACACGGTAAATACTAGTGTTAAGGCAGTATCGGACGAAGATATAGACAAGCGTATCGCAGAGTTAATGAGTAAATCTGACGTATTCCGCCGGAGTAGTTAGGATGATAGGTTTATGCAGGTTCGTGCATAAAAGTATCATACAAGCACGGCGATCTATCCCACTTTCTGCATAGTCATTCAGAATGGGCAATATCCTATGCTATTTCCGGCGGATGGGCAAGGTATATCCGGCGGTGCGGATAGGCATATGAGTATGCGCCTATGGGTAAGGCTATGCGTCCATGGGTAGGCAGGCATGGGCATGGCGTCCGTCATGGGTCATGGTCATGGGCATGCGTCCCATGGGTGGCTGGCTATGGGCGAGGTGTGCGTGGGGCATGGGGCGTCTGTAGGGGTGGTAGGAGTCCCGTGGCTATGGCAGGGGGAGGGGGCGAGTGGGGTCCCCATACAAAGGAATCTATTAAATGTATACCCCAATCTGGAACTCTAAAGAATTAAAAGGAGTCCCTACTCCAACCTCAAATAGCCGCACAACTTCAATAGATTTCATAAAACGAGATTTCCCGAAAAAAAATAAAAAAACAAAAAAGAGGTGCAGCTATGCCGAGGTATGTAATAGATGGTGATTGGAATGGGATGGTTTCTCCAGGAAACATAGACCTAGATAGTAGACCAGTAGTGAAGATGCCTAACGGAGAGTATGCGACAGTCCGATCTGCTTCATTTACCATGCCTGATGGCTATGAATACTTATTGCCAACAATCACACAAGACGGGAGGGCCTTATGGTGGGCTCCCGACATTATCAACTACTATCGCAAGACTGGGCAATATCTAGGGAAATTCAAAGATGCCGATTCAACTGATGCTTATGCACAAGCACTACATGAATCGCAAGAAAAACAATATGCAGACTTGTGGAAGAAAATGAGTAGCTAAGGAAGTGTAGATATGACGCAAGGGATTAAATTCATTGAAACATACGAACATGACGACTACTGTAGCCAACTGTATGATGCAGTCAGCGAATACGAATCGCAGGGCTATACGGTAGAGATTAAACCTCAAATAGAAATAGAAGCCGACCATGACGAATTTAGCGGTAACGTGAAAGACGCAAAACACCTGTACACGGCACTTGTGATTGCAAGTGACAAGAGAGCAAGAAAATGACAGAGGCTTTTATTGTATATGGGCTGACCGTTAGCTTCCTGTTGGTTTATACGATGATAAGGTGAAGCGATATGCTAAGCAGGGCGGAAAAAGAAGAGCTTCTCACATTGATGGAGACGAAGGCATGGAAGAATGACCCTTGGGCGTTCATCCGTGGAGCTTGTCTCACGATGGACGAAGCTGACGAAGGGAAGGTAAAGAACTTCCCTGACAAAGAATACTTAAAACGCATCTGCTATCTAGCAGAGAGCGAGAAGATTCTTTGTATACCGAAATCAAGACGTATGATGATGACTTGGTGTTGTCTTGCTATATGCTTATGGGAAGCGATGTACAGGGAAAACCAAACCATATTCATACAGTCAAAGAAATTCGACGATTCAGCCTATTTAATGGGTGAAAGCCGATTCATGTTTATGTACAACAACCTGCCGCATAACCGCCACCACTTTCCTAAGCTAGAGAAGAAGATAAGCTCAGAGAAAGGCTACAGCTTCCTTAGGTTCAGCAATGGCACGACCATCTTTGCTGTGGCAGAAGGTGCTGACCAGCTCCGACAGTACACTGCATCGCGTGTGTACTGTACAGAAATGGCTTTCTGGGACAACGCCGAAGAAACATGGATGGCTCTTAGACCTGTTATTCAAGGCGGCGGGCGTATCCTCATCGACAGTTCAGCAAACCCCGGCTTCTTCTCGAAGATAGTCAACGAAAACATTAACGGGATTGAAGATGAACAGGCGATAGAGAAACACGAAGAGATTAAAGGCCTTACAGAATACCGTAGGAACGGGGCTTACATTGCGAGGGTTCACTACACTGCCGACCCGGACAAGCGAGACCCTGAATGGATAAAAGAGCAGAAAGAAGGCTCTACTGCCGCAGGGTGGGAGCGAGAATACGAAATCAACTGGGACGTATCTCTTGAAAAGCCCTATTATCCAGAGTTCAGATACGACTATCATGTAGCAGGAAGCCCATTGAGACCAGACAAGCGGAGACCCTTAGAGCTAGGCTTCGACTATGGGCTTACTCCTGCTACCATCATCTGCCAGACAACAGCAAAGGGGCAGATTCTTGTTCTTAGAGAGTGCCAGTCATGGGATGTTGGCATGAGAAACCACGCCAAAGCTCTGAAAGCCGATTTAGCGGCATACTACTATGGATTCTCGCTGAATTGTGTAGGCGACCCGGCAGGCAATCAGCGTTCACAGGCAGATGAAAAGACTGCCAATCAGATACTTAGAGATGATTTTGGATGGTATGTTCAGCCGGGTGCATTGTCGCAGACGGAACGTGCAGAAGCCGTGCGGTGGTTCTTGACCAATATGACGAGCGATGGGAAGCCAATGCTTTTGATAGACCCATCATGCACGTGGATCATAAGAGCCTTGACCGGGGGCTATCATAGAAAGAAAGTAGGAGAGAGACTTCTTGATGAACCTGACAAGAATGAATACTCGCATATCATTGACTGTCTTGCTTATGTCTGTGCAAGGATATATGCACAGACGAAAAACCCATGGCAAAAAGCATGGCAGGATGCACGGAAGAAAGGCCGTATCCGTAAATGGGGGAAGATGTAATGGAAGCTAATGCAGTCATGGCTCTTGCCCCAAAGGGCGATGAAGTCAGTATAAAGACGCTAAAGAAGAAAGAAATCGACAAAATCATGAGGGCGGTAACTGATGGCAAGCAAGCCGCCAACGACTACTACAAGTCCTCGATTGAGCCGAAAATTCTCGAAAGAGAAGAAATCTACAACGCCACCAAAGGTCACTATAGGAAGAAGTTCGCACGGCTTTCTGAAATGTCTGACTGGGTGTCAAGAGACGTGAAAACCTCCATCGACTGGATTATTCCGCAGGTCATGGAGGTTTTTACGGGTTCAGACAAACCAGTCAGCGTGCAGGCTCGCAACATGGACAAGACCGATGCGGCGAAGAAAACGGAGATGCTGATTCAGTATCAGCTCGACACGAAGAACGACTACACCACCTTCTGCAATGACGTTTGGACAGATTCTCTTAAACTCAACTACGGCGTTGCCAAGGTTTGGTGGAAGCACGAAGAAGAGCATGTACCAATGCAGGTTATGATTAGCCCGATGGACTATGAAATCATGAATCAGCTTTCCAATGCCGCTGCCGCAGGCGACATAGAAGTCACCAAAATCAAGAAGGTGGACGGCGGTTATTACAATGTCGAATACAACGAGATTCGCGTCACCGACAACTACCCTGTGATCGAAAGGGTGCCGCCGTCAGAGTTCCGGTTCACGCCGGATGCATCGTCCATCAATGAGTGCAAATTTGTAGCCCACCGGAAAATCGTAAAAGGGGACTACCTGAAGCGCAGAGAACGTGATGGGGTGTATGAGAACGTGGACGAAGCGTTGAAGAACGCAGGAGACACCAAATACACACAGTACGACACCACGCATAACAGGGGGCTTTCTACAAAGAGCTATCAGCTTACAGATGCGGATAATGCGTCCAAGGACGTAGAGCTTTATGAGTGCTATGTAGACGTAGACTATAACGATGACGGCATCTATGAAAAACTCATCGTTCACACGGTAGGCGACAGTGAAGTGCCACTCAAAATACAGGTAAACAACTTCAAAAGAGTACCGTTCTTCGTAAACTGCTCCGAAAGAGATCCGCAGGTCATCTTCAACGAAAAGGCGGGGTTTGCTGACGTTGTAGAGCAGCAGCAGGACTTAAAGACGGCAGTTATTCGCCAGATGATAGTCAACATCGCAAGATGCAATAGCCCTCAAATGGCGTTTGACCAAGCTAATGTAGACGTAGAAGCCCTTTTGGGCAACGAAGATTTAGTCCCTACCAACGGGATGCCAGGAAACCTCATCTATCCGATTTCTACGCCGCCGATGAGTTCAGCGACCATGAGCCTTGTAGACTATGCGCAGAACGAGATTGAAGCACAGACGGGTTCAACAAGGTACAATCAGGGGCTTGATTCCGAATCCCTGAACAAGACCGCAACGGGCATCACAAGCATTATGGGACAGGCAGAGAAGCGGCAGAAAAACATGGCACGTCTGTCTGCCGAAAACTTCTTCAAGCCTATATTCCGTTTCTTGATTCAGCTTAATCAGCAGTTCGGCGATTCCGAGCAGATGATTAGAGTAGGAGACAAGAACATATCTATCTCCAGTGCGGACGTAAACGTGGACTACGACCTTGTGCTTAACGTGGCACAGGGAGCAGGGACGAAAGAAGCGCGCATCAACTACCTGATGGTACTCATCAATCAGATATACCCAGTATTCGCACAGCAGGGAATTGTTGATGAAAACAGTTGGTATGTAGCAGGCAAGACGCTTCTTGAAGAAATGGGACTGACGAACGCCGAAAAGACGCTGATAGACCCGGCAAGCGAACAATTCAAGCAGGCACAGGCGCAGAGACAGCAGTCGCAGCTTGCAATGATGCAGGCACAGCAGCAGGCGGAAATCGCGGCGAAGAAAGCACTGGTAGATGCGAAAGCTGCCGCCGACATAAGAAAGAGCGGTATTCCGAAGGTATCCGCAGGGCTGAACGACCTGCCGCCTGATGCGATAGCCGAAATATTGAAGAAAATGAACCTTCCTGCAAGCCCTAGAGGAATGGCTCTTAGGAGACCGAATGGATAAGATGACTAGTCGCGAACGAGAAAGACGTTTGCAAGAGATGATAAAGAAGGGGAAAAGCGCAGAGACGCTTTCCTCTTTTTTGACAGAGTTCCAAAAATCAGAGGAACACGCCGCAGTGTATGCACTTCTTCACACGTCAAAAGACCCGAACACCATACGTGCAGACCTACGTGCGGCGAAGAGATTTACAGACACCATGATTGCAATCATAAACACAGGAAAGATTGCGGAGTCCAAATTGGAGGATAACTAATGCCAGAGAACGAAACGCCGGTAGAATCTACTTCGGCAGAATCTACGCCGGTAGAAACCAACGAAACGCCCGCGGAAGAAAGCCCTCGAATGGGGCTTCGCATTGACGAAAGAACAGGCAGAAAGGTTGTAGAGACCATCCCTAACGGAGCAGAGGTGGAAGCACCCGAACCGGAGAACCACGAACCGGCAGAAGAACAAGTTCAGCAACCGCAGGCTCAAGAGCCACAGGTTCAACAGCCGCAGGTTCAGCAACAACAATTCTATTCGCCTGCCGAGCTTTCCCTTGCTATTCAGATGGGGCAGGTGGACGAAAGCAGGATACCGCCTGAATATCAGCCGCAGTACCTCGCGATGAAACAGCAGAATACTCCGAAACCACCGCCGCAAAAGAGTGAGGCAGAGCTTCGAAACGAGTTCCTCGATGCGGTCAACAAGGCGGCACACGACAAAGCCATGAAAGATGTCGGCATCACCGAGGATGAGTTATCCATGGGCGAATTTTCCGACAATGATGAAATTCAAACCAAAGTATCCCGATACAAAGCTGCTCTTGATGTAGCACGGTCTCAAATCATCAGCGGATATAGCGAACAGGTTCGTGTCGAGCAGATGAAGGCACAGCAGGAGAACGAGTTCAAGAAGGGCGTGGCGGATTGGATTGACGAGCAGAGAACAGCCGAGCCGAACTTTGATGAAATCGGGTTCTTCATGCAGGAGCATTACAAAACAATGCCATACGAGAAAGCGGTTGCCATCGCTCCCGCTATTCAGAAAGCCATGCAAGGAAAGCTCGATCCGCAGTCTGCCGAAGTGGTGAAGAACTACTATGAAGATTGCAGAAAAGAGTTTTACGCAAAGAAGAACGGTACATCTACTACACCATCCCCACGTTCCCCATCCGTGGAAAGGAAGGGGACAGGGCAGGATGTTGTCAAACCAATCGACTACGCAGAACAGCTTAGAGCCGCACCAGTGAGAGATAAATCTAAGATTGTAGAAGCATGGCTTAGCTCCATGAAGCGATAAACACACTTTTGTGTTTATATATATTCAGTTCCTGTAATTACCACCAAGGAGGAAAATAATGCCACAGGACGTAACAAGAAAGCTGGGACCATCTAGTTCCCAGAGCGTAACCTATGAATCTGTAGGTCAAGCGGAAGATTATTCCCCGATACTCTACAACATCGACCCGACCTCGACACAGATTCTTTCCCGGCTTCCAGAGGGCAAGGAAGTCACCGCCACTGATACTATGTGGATGACAAAACGCCTTGAACCACCGAGTGAAAACGCCCACCTCGAATACGAAGAATACAAGTATCACAAAGTAGGTTCTATTGAAGGGCTGAAAAACTATGTTCAGTTCTTCCAGAACACCGGTCTTATTTCTGACGTACAGCGTAAGGTTAAGAAAATTTACAATGTACCGCAGGGCGATGCTATGAGCGAAGCCAAGACCGATGCGTTTACCAAGCAGGCACTTGATATTGAATACGCACTTATCACCAATGACAAGGCTCGCATGGGAAGCGAAACCGTTGCCCCTCTCATGGGCGGTGTTCCGTACTTCATGGATCTTGATACCCTCGATGTAACAGCGACCGCAGAAACCGGCGTATTCACCACCACCAAAGAACACAATCTCAAGACTGGCGATTTTGTTTACTTCATCGGTAAGAAAATGCCTGCCGGCATGAAAGCGGGTGCCGTTTACTACGTAAGACTTGATACCACCAACCCGAAAACGGCATTTACCATTTACGACAAGATTCAGGATGCTGTACGCGGCGATACCTCTGCGACTACGCAGGTAAAGCCGACCGACACAGGCACCGAGGTCAAGATTGTTAAATCCAACGTCAAGTCTCTCGGCGGAGCTGCACAGTACACCCTCGATGACATTGACGATGTAATGGCAATGGCGGCAAACCGTGGCGGTAAACCGACCGATGCCTACATGTCTATGGAAAATAAACGCCGTTTCTCCAAACTTGTTTCGGCGATGGCAACCACGCAGAGACAGCCAAAAACCCGTTACGGCTCGGAAGTCGCAGATACTTATGAAACCGACGGCGGCGTAGTCACTGCACACTCCCACCGCATGTATAACTCCGATCGTATTGATATTTACGATTTCGACTACTGGGAACTCCGCTATTTTGAAAAGCCGCATGAAGTCGGCGGATTGGACAAGACCGGCACCTATGATAAATTCGTGCTGGAAACCAAACTGACACTCCAGGCATCTCAGCCGAAAGCGTCGGCGTCCATCATCGGCATCAAGAGATAAAAGCAATATGTTTTAGTTAAAGTGAAGGGAATGACTTAGCGTTGTTCCCTTCTTTTTTATTTATGGGGTACTGAAATGATTACCAAGCAGGAAATACGGCTGGAAGATGATGGGACTTGCTACCTTAGGAATACGGTAGACCTGTCAGGGGCTATCGCCCAAGCCAAGGAATATGATGAGATGGGCATGGGGAATGGCAAGAACGGCTACATGCTAGGTGTCATTCCAGAAGAAATGTACCAGTTTGACCCATGGCTTAAAGAAGCTATGGCAAGAAAGAGAGAAGGGGACATGGCAGGATATACCACCTACATGCTGAAATTCTTCAAGGTTCATCAGGCACTTGCCGTAAACCATAAGAAATGCATGTGGCATGGGTACGCCGTGCCTCTTATTACAAAGGATTCAGCAAGTCAAAGGAAGCCCGACGCACTGAATCAGCTTTTGGAGACAGTATGATAAACGTCAAAGACATTATTCAGTCCGTGCGCTTCAAGCAGAAAGACAATAATGAGGTCAAGTTTTCTGATTACGACATTATCCAGTCTCTCAATGAAGCTGTGCGCTATATCAACAGAACCTTTGCGCTAAAGAACAGTGATTTCCTTGAAAAAGAGGTAGAGTACCGCCTTGATGAAATCAACGCAAAGATTGACGAGGAGAATGAGGGGGAAGAGAAGCCGCATATCGAATACAGTGATGGGTTTGATTTGCCAGAGGATCTACTCTCTATTGTTTCCATCGTCACTATCAGGTTTAGATACCCTCTCCACCCATGCCCTGCGCAGAAGAAGCCGTGTCACCACGAGTTCAAAGTGCTGAACGGGAAACTCTATGTGCTTGAGGACGTAGCCCTTCTATATAGATATTCCGTCAAGGCGGTCAAGGCAGACGATGTATTGGAACTTCCCGACATATTCTTAGACCTTATAGTCAAACTGACGGGAATGATACTGAATCAGAATCCGCAGGAAGATATTATGGCAGAAGCCAACAAAACGCTCGCCGAAGAGCTTATTCCTGTAAGACGATACGCCAACAGGCGTGTATTCCCGATATGGAGGGTATGATGAAGGTAAAAGACGCTATAGCACGGCTTAAATCTGCGACCCACGACATATCTGACGAATACTCTACCGATGCTTGCCTTGAGTTTATAAACACAGCTATTCAGCAGGTGGCAAGCCTTTTGATAGCCGCCAAATGGCCCGTTCTTGCCAAGGAAACCATTATCAGGGACGGAGACAAGCTCCCTCATAACTACATGGGGGCGTGCGGCACATATCCTATACGCATGACAAGCAATGTAGCAACCATCACCGACGGAAGCGACAGCGTGCGGTTTAGGTATTTTGCCACGCCAGACCTTGTTGGGGAAGATGACGATTTCCCGTTTGACCACGAAGCAATCAACGCGGTAATACTTCGTAGTGCGATACTTCTTGCCCTGAACGAAAATGAGTATGATGTGACGCAGGATAGCAACATCATAAGTACGCTCGAACAGGCTATCAGCACGGGAATGTCATGAGTGAAAAAGAGAAAGTCTACATAGAAGCCCCTGACCTTCCCAACGTAGTACAGGGGGATGGGCGATACCTGATGACGCAGCTTAGACGGTATCTTGCCGCAATAGCTGAGCAGGTAAATCTTGCCAACGGGTTTAAGGCTAATGAAGAAATCGGGAGTTCGGGGATTGCTCCGCCGCCAAACTTTACGCTTACGTTTTCCGTAGAGGGCGGCGTATTCAAGTGGAGCGATCCAACGTACTATAACAAACTTGCCTATTATGAAGTGCGGACAAATACCGCAGTCGGCACTTTGGCAGGGCTTCTTGAAAGAACGACCAATAACTACTCTTATAAGATGCCTGCTTCTGCCGTAGGCACGGCGTATCTTTATGCAGTCTTGACGGATGGAACGGCGTCTAACGGTTCGGTATTGCAATATAACAAGAGACGCCCAGAAAAGCCGCAAAACATAAACATGTCAAAGAACGCGCAGGGGACGCTGATAAACTTCACGTTTATTCCTCTGGACTGCATCGGGGCACATATATATGTAAACGGCATCATGTATGAGACGCAGGATAACTGGCTGCTCTACACCGAAGATGCTGACCAAATCAGCGAGATAGCAGTCGCTTACTATGATAGCTTCGGAGAGGGCGAGAAAGGCTATCTTCATTGCAAAATACCGCAGGTTCGAGGCTTTACCGTAGAAAGGAACGGCGCAGTCCTTGATTTCTATTGGAGAAGCGTTGGCATTCAGGGCGCAGGGTATGTTGTACGTGCTTCAACCACTCCGTCGTGGGCGAATGGACTGGAAATCTTTCAAACGAAACTTTTGAAAAAGAAAATGGAATACCCTAACACAGGGAAAATTTATTTCTTAATCAAGGCATATGATGAACACGGCAACTTCTCACCAAAGGCATCGTGGTTTCTTTTAACGACCGTGCAAGACCAGCAGAAGAATGTCATAGTCGATTTCAATGAGCATCAGACTATGTATACAGGGAACAAGGTTGGTACTTACTACGATACAGAAGCACATGGGCTTAGGCTATCAGAGGGCGTATTCAATGGTGAGTACATCTCTGCCGGACATCTGCCATATACCGCAAGAGCTAGAAGCTGGGCAGACTATAAAATAGAGGGCATATCAAATACAGATATTACGATTTCTGACTTGGACTTCTCGTTGCTTGACGACCGTGCCAAAACTATCAACATGGTGGGCGGCGTAGTGGCAGACCTTGATGGCGTTGAGGTTAAGACTTATATCGCAGATAAGAACGCAGCCAATAACGCACTTGTTGAAGCCTCGCTCGATGAGAACTTGCAAACAATGGCAGGAGAAGAGCCTGTGGAGCATGTTCATTGCGATGTGTTTGATTATGCAAGATGGAAGAAGGGGCTAAAGCAGGGCGAGCTGACCCGCCTTGCATACAAGCTGCCTACAGGGGTTTCCACGTTTTCGCTTACATTCAATATAAAACTCGTAAATTCGCTTGAACAATCTACCATTGCGGCTATAGGAGGGGAGCATGGGACTATTTATCTTCGCTATGATGATGGGCTTGTTCTTGTCGGAAGTGATGGACTATCCCAAAAGCTCTCACTAAAGCCAAGCACCATGGATGCAATCGCTATCGGGGTTTCTCAGTCGGACACGGAACGAACCCTATATGCATTTAATAATAATTCGACGCTCCAAGAACCGACACAATACAAAACCATTAAAGCACCGCCGATCGGAATCATGACGACGGTTCGTTTCAACAGTTGAGGTGAACATGCAAAAAGATAATTTTAGCGTACATGGCGCAGTAACGCTTGTACTTCAAAGAAAGGACGGCGCATGCATTGCGTCCCGTCACAATAATATGGTGCTGAACGGAGGCATTGATTTTTTGTGCAATGCCTTCGGCGCAGGTTCAGCCAGACCTAATGCAATGAATCATATAGCCGTTGGCACTGGAACGACTGCGGTCGCTGCGGGCGATACCAGACTTGCATCAGAGCTTCTCAGGAAGGCGGCGTCTTACTCTCACTCCGCAGGAACAACAAAGCTCACTATGCAGACTACATTCAATGCAGGAGAAGCAACAGGCGCGATCACAGAAGCGGGCATCTGTAACGCTTCAAGCGGCGGCACCTTCTTTGACCGTGTAACATTCCCCGTAATTAACAAAGGAGCAAGCGACGTTCTCACCGTTACTTTTGAAATAACGCTGACCCGTGCTTGATATAAAAACTTACTGCCATTCGTTCTTTATTGACGATACAAGCAAAATCTACATAGATGATGCGACCGAGGCTATAGACCGTTTCGGCTTCAATGCCATATTGGTCAAAAGCGGCGAAGAGCTAACCATTTCTAGAACAGACAGAGAGGTTGCCCGATATTACAAGTCGTTTTCCAGCGCAATTTCCGTATCTGCAAAAGGCAGGCGGGCAATGCTTCTTCCAAAAACCGAAGTCATACGTACATCGGAATTTGTTTGGAAAAAAAGCGAGGTAGCAGAAAAAGAGACGCTCTTAAATAGCCTTCTCATGCGTTCGCAGATTTCTTTTGATAGATTTATCAAAGAACATGTGCAAGCGATAGAAATGCCGTTTAAACGCATTTATAGGCCATTTGCGGAAAATGCTGCTCTAAGAGATGCTAAAACGGCAAATACTGTCAAGCATAATCAAGAAGCCCTAGCGTCGTCGGAGAATTTCTCAAGACTAGCTAGGTTCGCATGTGAATTTAGCGAGCCGATGACCGTGGCGGAAGATTACAGGCGGCTTGTGGATTTGTTCAAGAGGGAAAACGAAGTCAGTATTCGCGCGATTCGAATCAGGCAGACGCCTTGCGGTGTGCTTTCGGATATCGTCGTGAACAATCATGCCATAACGCTCGATGAATTTAACCGTCTTGCAAATAAGGCATCAGGATATAATTCCTTTACTGAGTTTAAGGTTGGCGAATACGAATACCAGGATGCGTTATACATACTTGCAGTCAGAAAGAAGAACTCCGCGTCCAATCCGCTCGTGTATGATTATACAATTCATGTAGACATAGACGATGTAAAAGACAGAGGGACGGCAGACATCCCTGCCGAAGAGACGAAAGTGTACTTTAACCGAACCTATTACACAACGCCTGATGTGGTTGTCATCGTGTGCGGCGGGACAGAAGGAAGTGTGGTTATCCCGAGCATCACAGAGCAGGGGGAGGACAATAAAGGGAAATACTTCAAAATCATTCTAAAAGACGCAACAGGGAAAATTGTTGCAGGGAGAATTTCTTGGAATAGTAATGGGTACTAAAGTGATAGACAACGAAACTATTTTTATCATATCGGGGATACTTGGAATATGGACATGGCTATTCAAGGCATTTGTCATTGAATCCCTGCAAAAGTCCATAGACAATCTTGCGGATACCATAGCCGACACGACGGACAAAGTTCACTACCTCGATACAACGATTCAAAAGCATGACGTGGTTATTGAAGATATAAATCACCGTGTAGAGAAGCTCGAACATGAAAGCCATAACTGAGCTTCTGAAAAAGACCATGGACAATCTGAAAAGCAGGAAATTTGACAATCCTGTCATGAAGGTGGTCATATTCTATCTGCTTTTCGTTGTTCTGCTTCTGTTCACGTGGTATGGGGCGTGGATGTATGCATTTTACAAGACAGGAGTATCCGACTTGGATGCACTGTCAAAATTCATAGTTATTGTTTTGGGTGCTACAGGGTTCTTCGGGTTTATTATGGCGTGCTTTGTCGATAAGAACCATAATGGAATACCTGACCAGTTTGAACAGCCAAAGAAAGGACCAGTGCAAGATGAAAAGCATAATCGACATTTCTGACTACTCAGAAAACCTCAACTGGAACATCATCTCGCAAAAAGAGGATGGCGTTATCATAAAGATTTCAGAAGGGCGATCCATTGCCGAATTATTCCTGGAACATGTAAGAAATGCCATTTCAGCGGAGATGGAATGGGGCGTGTATTGCTTGTCTCACGCAGAAACCACGGAAAGGGCAGAAGAAGAAGCTCGCAAGGTTATATCTGTGCTAGACGAGATTGGCATGCCGCCGCTTCACATATGGTTTGATATCGAACCATTCATGGCAGAGAGGGTTGACGCCGATGACCTGACCGCTATAGCAAGTGCATTTGTCAGTGAGTGCAATGCGAACGGCTATGAGTGCGGGATCTACGGAAACTATTCCTCACTAAGCAAGCTACGAACAGACTTGATGGGTGACTATATTCCTTATTGGTCGGCAGAACCGGGAAGCACGCAATGCGACTTCAAAGAGGAACATCCAGAGCTTACCGTGAAGGCATGGCAGTATGAGTTTGATAATACTGAATACGGCGGTGTTGCTGACAAGAATGTGTGGTGGGACGAATAATGCAGAAATTTTCCGACTTTTCTGAAAATGAACATCTCAACATCGGCATACCAAAGATGTACGACGATATTGTCACTGCACTTAGTAACTCTAGCGGAGAGGTATTCCCCACTGCCAACCTGCAAGTCGGTATGGTGTGCTATAGAACAGATTTGAAGCAAGGATACCGGCTCACTTCATTGGCTAATGGAGAACCAACATGGACGCTCTGCGAAGATTCCAATATCCCGTTCAATAATGGATATTTTGACGGGGACGGCAATGAAATAGCAAAGACTTACTTAAAGTTGAAAGACAGGCTTTTTACCGTTGATTCAGACGGTGACATAGTATTGAGGTGAACACATGCAAGACTACACACCACTTGGAAGCACTGCCACCACTACAGTGAAAGAAGGCATACTGAACCACGAAAAGAACATCAATGCGCTTAGATCTACATATAGCGGAACTGCTTTTCCAACGGAAAACCTTGTCGCAGGGTTGAAATGCTATCGCACAGACCTTGGGAAAACATATACGTATAACGGGGAGGTGTGGGATGATTCAGTCAACACTGCTTCACTCACTGTGTCAGGGGAAACCAGTGTTCCGACACCATCGACGACAAACAATTCAAAAACCATCGCCAATACTGAATTTGTTCACGGCGTGGTAAACAATTTAGTCAACGGCGCACCGACCGCCTTAGACACGTTACAAGAGCTTGCAACCGCGCTGGGAAATGACCCTAACTTCTCCACCACCATCTTGAACAAGATAGGGGAGAAAGAAAGCAAAACAGATGCACAAATAGAGCATGAGAAACTGCAAAATGCAATTGATGCGTGTCTTGAAAGTAAAGCGAATATGGGTATAACCCCAGAGACAAATCCTCAAATAATTGCTATCCCTCTTAAAAAGGGAATGTTCCCTATTTCCGGCTATCCTGATGGCTTCACTGTTACAGATAGGAAATATCCGTATTCTTTAGTGGTAAATCTTCAAGGTAACGGCGGAACATTGTTATCCTTATATGCCCAACACAATAGAAGGGAGCTATATTTTCGTGTAGGGTGGGCTGATAAGAGAGGGTGGGGTAAATGGGTTAAACTTGCAACTACAGATGACATAGACGCCATCAAGCCATCTCTGCTAACAGGTAATAATGCACTGTTTAACTATCTGCACCGGATTGGAACTAACCCGACACTTCCGACAACAAACCGCGAACTTAACGCACTGGGCGTGTTTGTAAGCTACTTTGACACGAAAAATAAGATAGCAAATCAGCCCTCGCAGTATGGTCAGCTTATCAACCTTCCAGTATTTCTAGATAAACCGGGGTCACAGCAGCTTTGGATAGACCATCCTAGCGGAAAAATGTATCATCGTGGCGGGAATGGTTCGATCGTAATGAACGACACTCCGTTCACGCGTTTCCTTGATGAAGATGATGCTACAAAGTTGGGAGCTAAGATTCCGACAAAAGTTAGCCAGCTTACGGATGATGTTGGTATAGCAAAAATTAGCAACGGACACCTTGTTATTAACGGAAGCGAGTTGTGGATAGAATGAGTGATTTAGGGACAATATTTCATGTCAAAAAGAATGGAATACAGTATGACGCACATGCTTATACGACCCTTGATGAATGCCCTGAACCCAATCTTAAATTGAAGTATAAAGGGCAGCAGGCGTATGTCAAATTGGAAACTAAAGGAAGAGGGGATGTTCCATGCTATGTGCGTACTAAAGCAGGCGGACTGTATCAAGTTCTTGCTGCTACTACAGTTAAGAAGGAAGGCCAAATTTATGTGGCTAATGGTGCATATCCATGGTATAGTCCGATATGGAACGACAACGATAAAGTTACTAATGTAGACGAATCTGTATCTGGTCAAGCTACAGTTACTTGTAACGGCGTAACTGATATGAGTTATATGTTCTATTCATGTCAAAGCTTTACTGCGATACACTTGTTTAACTTTGATACTACTCATGTAACTAATATGGGTGGTATGTGCAATCAGTGTACTAATCTTACTTTCATAGATTTATCGAACTGCGATACATCTCATGTAACTAATATGAGGTATATGTTCTATGAATGTAATAGTCTTACTACGATTAAAGGAGTTATAGATATGAAGTCTTGTAAATTTGGTGATTACATTTTCAGCAATTGCAATAGCCTCACTGGTGTTAAGATTAAGAACCCTCCTTCTGGCTTTAATGGTGGTGGCTTAAAGCCTTCTCAATACACCATAGTTTCTTAGTCGGCACAACGATACATTATTCTGATATAGGGGGGTAATATGATTACTGCTAGGGAATATCTTGATAATCCTTCGGACAACGAGAAGGCTTGTGAATTGCATAATATCATCTGTGAATACTTGGATAGTCTTACTTTAGACACCGCAGACCCAAAAGCAAAACGTATGTTGCTTAAACTGCATGAGATTGATTGCGGTCCGCATTTTGACGCCGATATTGCTATCAAGGCGGTAACTAATATGGAAAATGTTGACGGAACTACTGGTCAGCACTGGACGTTTGAGGAAGTAGAGAAAGAAGCTCAAAAACGTAACATTGACCATCCTGCGGATTTGTATTATGCGATTAACATGCTGTATAGTGACCTCTCTAATGTCCTGGGTAAAGACCCTGAAAAGTATATCGCAGTGGCTAAGGCGCTCTACTGGGACGACCCCGATATGCCAGAAGGCAAACTGTTCAAACAGTATGTAGCAACAATCTAGTTTTTGTATAAATGGAGGACACATGGAACTTAAAGACACAATTACTTTAATGAATAGTTCCGACTATAAAAATAGATTCAAAGCAGAATATTATCAAACTAAGATTCGTTATGATAAGCTTCATAGAACAATTATTAAGTATGAAGCTGGTACTCTTGGTTTTGAACCCACTTGTTCGTTGGAGTTATTAAAAGAACAGGCATCATATATGGGTAGGTACTTGTACACGTTAGAAGTACGTGCAGAAATCGAAGAGATAAAATTGTAAGTTCCCTTTCTTATATCAATAGAGAGGTTATAAGAAAGCGGTAGATGCATGAGCAACGAAAGGAAAGGTGATTATCATGGGACCTGAGCGAAGGGTGGTTAAAGAATGGCTAAAAACGGTTGACCGCGAAGAGCTTGACGCGATGCTTCAAGCCGCCATCTTTACACCCGACGAGTTGAAATACATACGCATGAGACTTATTGAAGGGATGACATTCAAAGAGATTGCTATTAACCAGTCGCTTACAAGGAAGAGTGTGGCGAGGATTGCGCGGCGTATCTCTAAAAAGATGTACAAATCGGGAAGAAAACTGGGATATTTTTAGGGCTTTTGTGTCACCATTATTCTCTTATAAAGTGGGATAATACCTATAGGAGGTGGGTAAGATGTATGGATACCCAGATTACCAAACTGGAATGTACGGTGCGATGCCGCAGATGCAGGATAGGCTTAACCGCATGGAACAAGTCTGCATGCCGCCCATCAGGGGGCGAGTGGTGACAAGTGTAGAAGAAGCACGCGCCGCACAAATTGGTCTTGATGGGACGCCTTCGTTCTTCCCTTCTCCGTCTGAAGGAAAGGTGTACGAGAAGGCGATAGATCTAAACGGCATGCCTGTTTTCAAGGTGTACGTACTCTCAAAGGGAGAAGCGAAGAGCACACTTGAAAGCAGAATCTCTGAATTAGAGAAAGCGGTATCTATGCTTAAAGGAGGAAACGGACATGAACCCAATGCAACTCATGGGACTGTTGAACCAGTCGAATAATCCGATGGAGCTTATTCAGAACATGGCAGGTCAAAACCCACTTATGGAAAGGGCTTTGCAGATGGGGCAAGGGAAGTCCGTTGATGAATTGAAGGTCATAGCGCAGAACCTCGCAAGGCAACGCGGTATGAACGAAAAGCAGCTCGGACAATTCCTTTCAGGTCTCGGTTTACGGCTCTAGCGCGCAGAGCTTTATATATTCTCTACAGGAGGTACAAGAATTATGGAGGGAAATGGTATTCAGCCTGTAATGCCGGTTACAGGCGGCTACGGTGACGGGCTCGGATGTGGCGGCGGCATGTGGTTTATGTGGATGATTGCTATCTTCGCACTCATGGGTGGCGGCGGCTTCGGCTTTGGAAATCGTGCCGGTCTCACGCAGGCAGAGATGCAGGCAGGTTTTAATCACCAAGACGAAATGTCTCAGATTCGCGGCGTTGCCTACGGGCTTGCTGATTCAACCTTTTCTCTCAACACCACCATGCTCCAAGGGCAGGCAGGACTTGAGAAAACGGTTATGCAGGGCAACTATTCGCTCGGCAGTCAGCTTGCAGAGAACCGCTTCGCACAGCAACAGTGCTGCTGCGAAACCAACCGCAACATTGATGCAGTAAGGGCAGAGAACTATAAAAACGCCTGCGAGATCAAGACCGCTATCCATGAAGAAGCGGAAAGAACCCGCGGTCTGATGATGGCTAATCAGATGCAGGAGCTTCGCGACAAGCTGGCTGACCGCGACAGAGCCCTTCAATCCGCAAACTTCAATCTTTCTCAGGTAGTACAAAATGCAACCATCGTAGGGCAGCTTAAACCGTACCCGACACCGGCGTACATCGTAAGCTCGCCTTACCAGTCCTCGACTGGCGGAACGACCACTACTACCTGACGGTATTTCAAAAAAAGCACTCACATAAGTGGGTGCTTTTTGCGTGAGGAAATATGGCAGAACCAAAAAACATATCGCCACGAGCGGATGGATTAGACAACCTCGGTCGTGAGAATAAGGCGTGGGGCAACATATACGGCAAGCGCATACACGCCAAAGAATCATGCGCTGTAACCGGCACCATGTCTGTAGGAAAGAGCGTTACCGTTGGCGGCGATCTGACAGTCACGGGGAACGCTACAGTAAGTTCCAGTGCAATCATAGCTGGGGACGTAACGGCGAACGGAACAATAACGGCAACGAAGGTTTTCAATGCCGTGTACAACGACTACGCCGAATACTTCGACCGTGGAGAGGATACAGAGGCAGGAGAAATTATTGCTCTTGACATGAAATCAGAAAATGAGAGGTACGTCCGCGCAACAGATAAAAGCCTTGTCGTTGTCGGCGTTCAGTCTGACTGCTACGCACAAGTCATAGGTGGAGAACCTACGGACGATGAAGATTTTGAGACGCACAACATCAAGAAATTTATCCCGGTGGCTCTTGCCGGACGTGTTGGCGTCAAGGTAAAAGGCAAGGTTTGGCGAGGAGATTTCATTGTGCCGTCCGACACACCCGGCATTGGCAAGGCGTCAACTAAAAAGACGGCAGATGCAGTAGGGATTGCACTTGAGCAGAACCTTGACTGCGGAGTTAAGAGAGTAAAGATGTTGGTGGCTAGATGAACGAAAACATTTCACTGACTGCTACTATCTTCATCACAGATAGATGCAACCTAGCGTGCAAGTATTGCTATGAGGAAAACAAGCAGTATCAGACAATCAAGAAAGAATACATCGACAAATTCATTGACCTTATCTATACCGAACCGCAGTATAGCAAGAGAAAATACATCACCCTAGACTTTATCGGCGGCGAAGCTCTTCTCGAATGGCCGCTTATGGAGTATGCCATGACGAAATTCTTGGCGAAGGGGCGAGAGCTTCACCATCCATGGATAACGAAACACCGCTTTACGTTCTTCAATACGACCAACGGAACGCTCTTTGGAGAACCCTCTATACGAGACTTCCTGAACAGGTGGAAATGCCTGCGTGTCGGCGTGTCCCTTGACGGGTGCAAAAAAGCACACGACATGAACCGCGTATACCTGAACGGGAAAGGTTCATACGACAAGATTATGGAGAACATGGAGTGGTGGAAGCACCGTGACCACGAGCCTATGGTTAAAGGCACGATGAACCATGACACGCTTCCTATGCTCGCAGACATGCTTATTAACCAAATTCAGCTCGGCTTTGAGCCGTGGGCGAATCCGATCTATGAACAGAAGTGGACTAAGGAAGATGCCGAAGAGTACTACAGGCAACTTCGCAAGGTGGTAGATTTCATTTTCCATCGCAGACTTCAGTTTAAGCTGAAACCTATCGGAAGGCAGCGCATTGTCAAAGAAGAAGGCGAGACAAGCAACTACTGCGGAAGCGGCGTATATATGGTGACGCTCGGCATGGACGGGAAGCTGTATCCCTGCCACCGTTTCGCAACAGGGCGGCACCGCTATGACATCGGCGACATATGGCATGGCTTTGATAAAGAGAAATTCAAGCGTTTCAGAGAAGGGCAAGACAGAATCAATACACAGATAGGAAGCACGAAGCTCCCGCTTTGTTATTCTGCCAACTATGACATTAACGGCACGTTCGATTATCACAACAACGAAGAAATCATGACGGAGCAGGAGTACAGGATTTACGACTACTGGATGGAAAGGATGCGTGAGATGAGCTTATGATCTACGTTTCAGCCATCGCAAAATGGGCATTGAATGAGATTACGAACGGACCAATGCAAATACCAGGTACGTTTAACGATTTCTTCTATGAAACCGACGATGAACATTTCTTTGACGATTACACAAGGTCAGAGAGCGTATTCTACCCCAACGACGGCGCGCATTTCTTCTATACCCATGATGGGTTCTGGGAATATATCAAAACTACAGGGAGTGAACCATGGCCCGATACAGGGCAGCTGATGCCTGTTCAATTCATGAAGGTTATCCCTGACGGGTGCGAGGAATATACGATTGATTGGATAAGCCGTCATTTCTACGACTTCCACGCAGACTGGGAGCATATGACATACAGATACAGCCCGACAAATGAGAAGGAAAGGCGCACGTTGTGGTCGGTCAATGAAGCAGTAAGCGATTTTGTCCCTGAACGGTATGAAATCCTCGCCTTGCGGAACGCGGTTGCTGTACTCCTTGATTTCGTGACAGGAAAACTGACAGAAGAAGAGAAGAAACAGCTCTCCGATGCATGGCAGAAGGCAGGGGATGTGGAACGCATACCTGATTACTCACATCAAGAAAAGCGAGTGCAGGAGATTGTAAAGGCGGTATTAGCCAGAAAGGAAAGCGAACGATGAACGTCAGCATTACAAAGTTACATGACATAAAGCTCGACAAGAAGGAAATCGAATGGATTGAAAGTGCCGATGAATACATGGTATTCCTTGAAAACATGGCGTTCCTTTTCACGAAACTTTGCAACTATAGCGACAGCTTGGAGCTTACCGCAGAGCAGAAGAGATACCGTTCCAACATGGAACGAAATCTTGCCTATTACCTTCTTCGCAGGAGTGATTCTGAATGAACACCAAACTCACACATATCAGCGATATCCGTGTGACAACGGGATATGACTGCAACTGCCAGTGCGAGTATTGCACGCAAAGGAACACAGACATAGCCCATAGAAATCGAGGAAACGGTACGCAGATAGAAACGCTCTATGCCCTATTGAAGCAGCCGCACATCATCAAAGAAGGAACTCTTTCTATAGAGCTTGAGGGCGGAGAACCTCTTCTCCACCCTGAGGTCATCCAAGACACGGTGCGCCTTTGCGAGCAGATGAAAACAGACAAAAGAGACGTAAGGTACATCATTGTATCCAACTGTCAGCTTCTCAACGGCAAGGGCAGGGAAATTATCGACTGGATGAAAGAGAAGGGTGTGGACTTTCAGCTCTCCGTCAGCTTTGACCATGACCAAAAGAACCCGAGAATTATCCGCCCTGATACTTACGAATACATGAAGGCGAACCATCTTTACGCAACGTATGTCGTAGCAGGGAAGCATTATCTAAGGCGTGCGAAGCAAAACATCGACTTCCTGAATGAAAAGGGAATATCCCCGATGGTGTTATGGAACTTCTTCGCTTATAACGAGCTGAAAGACATCAGCACACGCCGTGCGTACCTCTCTCTTCTTACGAGTACGAAGAACCGTGCCAAGCATTTTCGCATGTTTAGCGGCAACATCCAGGGCTGTGCGTGGGCTGCCATCACGCCGCAAGGTCGCTTATACCAGTGCTTTCAAGCAAACTTCGGCGACGCAAGACTTGACGAAGGGGAGAAATTCGCCTGCGCCCATTGCAAGACATGTGAGTTGAAAGATTATTGCCACCAGTGCGTAGTAAGGAAAGCCCTTTATGGGGATAACCTTTGCGGACTGATGAAAGTCCATTATGCGTTAGACCATAATGCGGAGGTGACGTAATGGCAGTCAAACACAATAGCATTGTTTCTGCAAGAACCGGCAACATATCCGCCACCATTTTTACCGACTTGCAGAACCTTTTAGAAAACGACGAAGCACTGGACGCCACGTTAAAGCAGGTAGAGACGAACGCTGATGCTATACAGGCATGTATGAACAGCTGTAGCCTTTCGTGCGGCGGGAGCTGCAAAAATATCTGCTCGGGGTGTTCAAGCAGCTGTGGCGGGAACTGTACTGGCGGGTGTTCTTCTGAGTGCGATAGCACATGCGGAGGTGCCTGTGCTGGGTGCGGCGATTCATGCTCTAACAGTTGCAGTGGGAGCTGTACCGATGGTTGCAGTGGTCCGTAGGAGGACGCCATGGATAAACCAACAATCGAGAACAAGGGCGACGTGGTAAAGACCACGCTATACGACAGCCTGAACAAGATGCTTTCAAACGACAAAGAGTTAGATAATCGCACGCAGAGCAGTAAGAGCATTACCGATGCGGCGTACAAGAAGGTGACGAGCAATGGTACTTAAAAACGGTTCGCTTTCGGCGGCATCGAAGGCAAAGGGCGATAAAATAACCACTTCCATTTACGATGATTTGGTCAAGCTCTTAGCCAACGACAACGGGCTTGACACCGACATTCAAGACACACTTTCCAAACAACCCACCGTCATTAACTGTATGAATGGATGCGCCCTCGGGTGTGCCAGTGGGTGCAGCAGCACATGCGGCAATTCCTGCACGGACTCATGCGGCGGTGGATGCAGCGTAGGTTGTACGGGCAGTTGCAAAAACCACTGTAAATCCGGCTGCAAGGGGAGCTGTAGGACTTATTGTAGAGGCAGTTGTCGCGGGCCTAGGTAAGATTTGGAACGTACTTAACCTTTTGGAGCAAACATGAAGCGAACAAACAAACATCAAACACAGCAAATTGTTCTGAATAATCTCACGGGCGGCATTAACACATCCGATGCCCCTGAACGAATCCCTGAAGCGGACATGGTACGGTGCAGGAATTTTGTTTACGATAACTTGCGCCTTAGAAGTCGTGGCGGGATTTCCCCCACCGACTTTACCATGTCGGGCAACATTAAAGCCCTCTACTACGATGTGGATACCAATACTTCGCTCATCTTCCTTGACGACGGTTCTGTATATTCGTGGATGGTCGGTCAATTGCCGACGTTGTTAGGAAGTCTTACAGGGAAGGGAAAGCCATCATGTGCGAAGTACATGAACAAGATTTGGATAGCGAGCGGAGATAAACTCCAATACTACGACTTCCTGACGCTGAATACCGTCATGTCAAGCCCATCATGCGATATTGTGTTTCAACGCCTTTCTAGGCTCATGATTACGCTGAGCGGCTCTGACCGTGTATATTTCTCGGCGATCGGAGATCCGACAAGCTGGGACAACATCACTGACAGCTCGCAGGGGACGGTAGACAGTTCCGCACAATGGATCGATATAGGCTATGGGGACAGCGGAGATATAGAAAGCGTCGTGCCGCTTGCCAACGACCTTGTTTTCATTAAATCAAACGGCAACATCTATCAGCTTCAAGGCGACAGAACCCCTTCCTCATGGGTGGTGCCGCCCGCCATTGTGACCAATTCAGACAGCATGGGGACGATGACAGCGGTCAATGTAGGGGCGGACGTTGTGTTCTTTTCCCGCAGAGGGCTGAAGTCTCTTTCTACCGTGATGGACTATGGGAACGTCAAGCCGCAGGACATCGGCGACAAATTCAGAAACCTTCTGACGAAGAACTTATGGAATCCGCAGCTCATCCACCTTAAACGCCATGGTTGGCTCATGCTTCGCGTGACAAGCGACCGCAAAGAATGGGTCTGCTACAACTACCTTATGGGCGTTGCAACAACCATAAAGTTTGCCGTACCCGTAACCGATATCATGGAAACAGTAGATGAAATCTATATCGCAAGCGACGCGCAGTTATATCTGTGGGATAAAGACATTATGAGCGACAACGGAACGCCGATAGAATACGAAATTAAGCCGCATGAAATTATTTCTTCTGACGAAATGCTTGTAAAGGCTGTAGATGCCAAGTTTACCAACGATGAAGCAGGAACGGTGAAAGTAAGCACGAGCAAGCTAAAGGTAGATATGCCGACCAACTCAAGAAGGAAAGTTTTGTGCAACCACTCGACCGACTGTATCGCCCTTGAAGTGAAAGGGACTGACCCATTCACGTTTGACCATATTATTTTGGAGGTAGCAGATCTATGAAATCTCTCAAAGAATGGATAGACAAATACGAAAAAGAACGAAACGACCCCTTCGTCATCCCGAAGGGGTTTGACTTTTACTGGCTGCCGGAAAGAGGATTCTCCGAATACTTCTTTGATGAGAAGGGGATACTTGTCGTGTATCAGCTTTGCGGAGATATTCACTTTTGGTTTGATTTAGCAAAGCTGATTTGCCTCGCAAAGGGTGGGCATGCGGTGTCCACTGTCTGTATCCTTCCTATTCTCCCGTATCTGCGACTTCTGAAATTCAAGATTGTGAAGAAGGAGGAGCGAGACGGACATTTCCGTTTTTGGTGCAAGGATGAAGCAGGTCGTAAGGTCATAGCCACTTACAAAGGGACGGACGAAGAGGGGACCGACAGTTATTATGTGACGATATACGTTAAAGAACTCTACAAGGAGGAAAACGATGGGTAAAAAAGGCGGCTCTAGCACCACGGTACAGTCGTATAAGCCGACCGAAGAGGAAAAAAGGCTTTGGCGGTTACAAGGCGACTACGAAGAATCTGTCATGCCGAACGCCGTAGAGCTGAATACGAAGGCAAAGAAGCTCCTCGAAAACTCTATAGGCGAAACGCAGGTCGATTACAAAACCCTTCTCAATCAGGCACAGGGAATACAGAATACGGCTAACGCAGGGTATCAGGCACTCGCAAACGGTCAGCTCCCGCAGTCGTATCAGGACAACATCAATCAAGCCGTAACACGGCAGGTCAATGGATCTATGGGAAACCTATTGCAGAACCTCGGTTCAAACGGCGTTTTGAACAGCTCCGTCACCTCGCAGGGAATACAAGGCATCAACCAAGCTGCGGCGAACACGGCGGCAGACATGTACAGGCAGGACATTTCTCAGCTCGCAGACATTTACGGAAACATGTCAAACATGGCAGGAGCGAACATCTCACTCGGAGCGGCGGCACAGGAAGCGGCGCAGCAACCCGCAGTCAACCTTTGGAATACATCTATCGGGCTTAGTGGGACGAACCTCGGTGCTATTTCCGCCATGGGCGGCAAAGGGACTTCTACTTCTACGCAGAGGACCAGCGGCGGAAGCGGACTTTGGGGTGGCATCTTAGGCGGACTTGCTTCAAACAGCGGATTGTTTTGCTTCACAGGTGACACGCTAATCAAGACCCCGGACGGAGATAAGCCGTTGAAACGAATCCGCAAGGGCGACATTATAACGACGCCGAACGGTGACGAAAAAGTAACGGACGTAATGACGCCGCATTATGCAAGAGTTTATGCCATCTGCACGGATGAGAGTGAAAACAAGTGCATCAACCTTACCGCCACACAGCCAATGCTCATGGAGGACGGCAATTGGAAAACGTTGGAAGAAATGCGTATCGGAGAGCGTTTCAAAGACCGTGGCAAGATTGTATTGCTTGTTGAAAGCGGCGACAGACTTGTATACGACATTAAAGTGCCAAGCGGCATGTATTATGCTAACGGCTTTATAGCCAAGGCAGGAACAACGGAGTGGTAGCAAATGGCGAACAACAATCAATTAAGTTATCAGACGGCAACTATTGACCCGACCATTGCGGGATATGCGGCGAGAGATCCAGGGTTTGCGTTGGGACTTTTGCTCGGTCGCGGATGGGTAGAGAATTACAACGAGCGCGGCATCCGCAAATTGCAGGATTCTCTCAAAGGGAAGGACGGGCTGACACCTGCCGGAGAACCTGCAAAACCAAGTGAACAGTCTCAAACAAATTCAGAGGCGGCAAGCACAGACAATGCGAAGCAGGTGCCGCAAATATTTTCGGCAAATCAGTCCCCCACCATGCAGACGGTCAATCCATATCAGCCGCAAGCCGTCAATGCATCACAGCCCATGACAGACACGCAGAAGGCGGTCATGGAGAATGCAGTCGCAAACGCTTCTACACCGCAGGCAGGGGATGCAGGCTACAAGGATGCACTCATGGCACGTGTAAGAAACATTCTCTACGACCCGAACAACCAATGGGCGCAGTCAGCGGCAAGAGGCGCGATCTACAATAAGCTGAAAGAAATGGGCGATCCGGGCGGTGGAAACCCATACGCCATGGGCAACTATATCGACCCGTCCAAGAACTTTTCACAGCAAGCTCTCGCACAGTCCTTTGCAAACAAGTGGACGCCGCAGACAGTCATGAACGCCGATGGAACGGTAACGCAGAACCCGGCACCGGGATACGTGGCAAACAATCCGCTCCAAGGAGCAAGCATGTACGCCATGCAAGGCAACGCCAATCAGGGCATCCAGTCCCCTGACATGGCGGCACAGTTTAGGGCATATCTCAATGGGGAAACGCCGCAGACTGCGCCGGTCCTTGATGCTGTTCAAGCGGCACAGGCGCAACAGGCAGCCACCGATAACACGCAGAATGTTATCCCTCCGCAGGCTAAGACCGCAAATTTTACCAACGCTGAACAGGGCGAAAAGAGCGATGAACCTGTTCAGCAGGAGCAGGCATCGCAAGAAGAACCAGTTGTTTCCAAACTGGAAACAGCTGCTACTGAACAAAATTCCCAAAATGGTAAAACTGTTCAGTCCGCGCTTCAAAATAACGTGCAGCCTACGCCGCTGAAACCGTTTTCCGTGAAGGACTGGATAGCACAAGTAACGCAGGCAGGCATCGCACAGGGCAGACCGATGAATCAGATACAGGCGGTTATTTCCCGTGGACTTCCTGCCGCGCAAGCCGCAGAGGATAACTATAAGAAGCAAGCGGTTGACGGACTTCTGAACCGTATCTACAACGGAGATGAAACAACAGGCGGCAAGAGCCTTCTCCCGACAATGGAGAACGCCAACACTACCGTTCCTAAACTCATGCAGACGCTGAATGAGATTGATTCCATCGACCCTGAACGCGGCACGCAGATCCGTGCGATTCTTCCATCCTACAACACCTTCCTCAAAGAGAACATAAACAACTTCAATAAGGCGCGCGATGTGGGATATTCCATGAAGCTCTCTGACCACTCAATGGAAAACAATATCAAGCAGCATGAAAGGCTTGGACAGTTTGATGACGAGCGGACAAAGAACATGGCGAAATGGAAGCATGCCATGAGTGTAGCATGGAGGAACCAAGACCTCGCTGACAGAGCCAACCTTATTTCCAAGTACAGTAACGGGCAGATAACGCCCGACCAAGCCATGGGTATGTTACTTGGACTTGGCGGCAAAGGGAGCGGAGTTGCAAGCGGAGATGTGCAGAAAACTAGCAAAGGAACGCTAGTTATCAACGGCAACGAGCTTAGCAAGACGCAGACGGTGCGCTCCAATGAGCTTGACGCAAATCTTCGGAGAATGAGCGATGAGCTTAAAGGCTATATGGCAAATTCCACCGCCGATGATGTTAAGAACGGGGACGGGGGAGACAACCTCGCGAAATCTATAGACGCATTAAACGCCTACGTATCAGGGCTTGATGACAAAGACCGCGCATTGATACCAAACAGCATCTGGGATGGACTTCAGCAACAGCTGTATGCTGCAAACTATATCAGAGAAAACCTTGCCGGAAACGGAAAGATGGAAAACGCAATCGAATATCTCAAGGCACTTACGCCAGAGACCAGACAGAAATATAACATTGTTACTGAATAAGGAGACAAACATTTATGGCATGGGATTGGTTGAAGGATAACAACGATGAGCCAAACGAATTTAAGCCTATTGACGCAAGAGGGCTTCTTAATGGCAAGGAATATCACGACTACTGGACGACTAAACTTCACAATGGGCTTGCTAACGTCCCAAAGAGCCTTTTGGGTGCGGTAGAAAGTATACCGGCGATGGCAGCTAGGACGAGACCCGTTGTCATGCAGGAACTGGAAAACGACCTTGACGGAACGGGACTTATGGACAGCGACGCCGACAAGGAAGCACTTAGTGATGTAGAAAACCAGATAAAGGGGACTACCGCCCCCATCTGGGAAGGCGCACGCCTTGGTGTTAAGGCAGCTAAAGACGCACTTCCTGACGCAAACTGGGAATCTAACGTCGATGAAAGCCAACTTTCGTATCCAAAGAAAATCGGCGGCATGATTCTTGAGAACGCCCCACTGATGGCGGCACAGCTCGGAGCAAGTATCATAAACCCTGCACTGGGTGTCGCACTTATGGCGGGGAGCATTGCAGGGGACGCATACAACGACCTTACGGAGAAAGGCGTAGACCCGCTTACCGCAGGTCAGGCAGGGTGGCTTGACGCAGCCGCACAAGCTCCGCTTGAAGGCGTCGGCGAAATGGGATGGCTGAAAGCGTTCCGCGAACTCGGCACGGAAGGGGCGGCTAAACTCATGGGGAAGGCGTTTGTCAAAGAGGGCTTGACAGAAGCCGTGCAGGAATTTCCTGATGAGACCATTCCTTACATCGCAGAGCATGGAAGCCTTGATGGGTTTGACTGGGGGCAGCTCGCATCCAACGCAGTTGACGCCGGTGTTGTCGGCGGCATTTACGGCGGCGGCTTTGCAGGAATCGGCAGAGCCATTAACGGCAAGGCACAACCCGACGAAGCACAAGCGGACAATGGGGGCACACCATCTCCTAGCCCTGCCATACACGCCATGAACCGCCTTGTGAACGAACTCGGCATAGATCCCAAAGCTGCATCTGGCATTGTCGGCGGACTTATGCTTGAAAGCGGCGGGAACACTACCGACATTTCGACAACCGCGGAGAACCCGGAAAGCGGGGCCTATGGCATTGGGCAGTGGACCGGTCCACGCAAAGCCGAACTCATGGCGTTTGCAGAAGAAACAGGCGGCGACCCGAACGACCTTGATACGCAGATTTCCTTCCTCATTCACGAGCTGAAAGGAAGCGAGAACGGTGCATTGCAGGAAATACTCAAGGCACAGTCCCCCGATGAAGCAGGACGCCTTGCAGACAAGTTCTATGAACGCTCCGAAGGAACAGATAAGATAAGGAATCAGAAGGCAACCAACTCCCAAACGATCTACGATATGTTTATGAACGGCGGCGCAGACCCGAGCGCAGTGTTCAACGGAGGGAAAGCGGGCGGTTCTTCCGTCCCCAATCCGAAGAGCGCAGAAGATTTCTTGAAAGACCTCGAAGAAACGCTGCCAGCCGACACCGATGAAGATGTAGAAAAACTGAACGACATTCGCAAAGCCATTCAAGGCAAGAACAAGAAAGCGCAGGAAGAACTGGCGGCACAGTACGGGTGGGGGGAGAACGCCCCCGAAACGGCGCAGGATGCATCCGAGGGTGTGGCGCAAGAAAATGTGCAGGCAGGTAATTCCGGCGCAAGCAAGCCTATAAATAGCTCTTCTAGTGTAGGGAACATCAACAAGAAGCCTGAACAGTCTATCGTCACGGCAACACCGACCGCCGAGGGAAAACCTCAAGCAGGGAACGGCGAAGCGAATAAACTCTCGACCGTAAGAACCGGTTCGCCAAGAAACGAGGGCGCAAACCTCCCCGTGGCACCGGGGACACAGACCTCAACAGGAGCGAAGTCTCCGGTCGCTCCCTCTATACAGAGTACACCTCTTCCGGCGTCTCCAACGTTACGGCTGCCACCCGCGAACGCCACCGAAGTCAAAAAAGAAAACAATGCACAAGTGCCTCAAGCTAAAATTGGAAAAGCACGTAGCAATCAGAAACTCAAAGAGCTTGTAAAGCAGGCATTTGTCGATGGGGATAAGGATGCATTAGCCCGACTGGGTGCAATGCAAATCAATCCTGACATATTAGAAGCAGTGAAAAACGATGTGTTAAGCGCGCATCAGTCGCCGTTGACACTTCCGGCGGCACCTGTCCCCGCAAAAGGCACGATATTGGGTACTGCTGCGCCCATTGCGCTCCCGCCTGTAAAAGCAACTGCACCTACCACCGCCACTGTGGCAGCTGGCAAGCCAACCACCATAAACGCAGAAGGCGAAAGCGCGCCCGGCACAGATAGCAACGTAAAGTCCAATATTTCTGAAAAGGAGAACAACCATGAGAACACCGAGAAGAACCAGCCCGTACATCACTCCGAAGAAAATAAAAATGACAACGCCAAACCTGAACAAAGTAAGCCGTCAGAAAGCAAAGACCGTAAGACGCCCGAAGGCAAGAACCCTGTAAAGAACATTCCATCGAAAGAAACTCCGTCTAGTGGTAAGAAAGAAGCACCGCAAAAGACCAATCAGAAGCAAGATGATAAGGTCGTTGTGCGAAACAATGCCGCAGACAATGATGCACGGGACGCCGCAAAATTTTCTAAGGAGATCGGTGCAATAGGCCCCAAAGCCTCCAACAAAGCGAAGGCAATCCTTAAACTAATCAACAAATGCCTTATCCATCACCGGGCGGGCAATTCAACCAGTGCGGAGACAATAGCCCGTATCCGGTTCTCTCTTCGAGGAAAGAACTTTGCCAAACTTCCCGAGGCTGTTAAGGCTAAACTCAATGAATACGCAGAGCGAAAAATCAAGGAAATGCAGGTCTTTGACAAAGAACACCCGTGGGCGGAGAAGGAAGCTACAGAGAATGAAGATGCAGCTTTTGATGAGGCAAAAGACGCAATAGACCGTATTGCGAAAATGCTTGATAATGGCGTCATGACCCTTGATGAAGCTATTGAACGTGCGAACAAAGTCGCAGGCGAGCTTGAAGATGCCGGGTTTTCCGATGCCGGCTCTCCCATTTCACACGCCGCTGATAGAGTTAGGGACTATTTCAACAAAAAGATAGCAAGTGATCCCGTTGAGGCACCGAAAACAGAGCATCCGAAAGGCGACAAGGATTCTGAACCACATAACGAAAAAGGCTCAGAACAGCAGCCCACCCTTGCAGATGGGTATACCACAGAATCAGGCAGACTGCTTTCGGAATCAGATGCGAGAGATTTTATTGTGAAGCCAGATGGAAGTAAAGAATTTGGACATTTTGGAAAAGAAATTGAAGATGCGACCGGAGGTAAGGTTTTAGCAAAAGGGATTCGGTTGCAGGTTGGCTTTTCTCGAGTTGCCAATGGGAAAGAAACCGGATTTGGAATTATACACATCAAAAAGCGTGAAAGCCAGCTCAAGAAACTAGGCTATAATAATGCCGAAGAATATATTCTGGATATAATCAATAATTTTTCCATAATATACGATTTGGGCGGCGGAAGAATTAAGCTCGCGTCAGTTGGAAGCAAATTTAATGTAATGCCGTTAGACCTTGAATTAAAGGGGGATGGGAACGGTTATTATACAGTTGTGACAGCTATTCCCAAAAACACAAAACGCATGCAAAAAGAAGCAGGCAAGAAGATTTTTGATAGGAGCGCATCCCCATCCTCCACTACCGGCAATGGAGCGGTTCAAGATGGTGGTAATAGAAAAAACGCCGGATCTATTCCACAGAGCGCAACCGAAAAATCTAACTTGCCTGCTTCTACCAATAATATAGACGAAACATTGAAAAATGTCAATAACAAGCCCGATTTAGACCTTACCACTGGTAAATCGATTGAAGCGTCGAAGGGGGAAGAGCCTTCCACGCCTAAAGAAACAGTATTCGGCAGTGTAGAAGATGCCGACAAAGATTTGGAGAAGGCATTCGGGCTAAAGCCGGTTGCGAATACAGAACAGACGGTAAAGAAAGCGGCGCAGGAAGCAACGGGAGCAAAGCCCTCGAAAGATGAGATTCACAAGAAGCATAGGCTAGTCGATGACAGTGATGAAGCCATCCAAGGATACATCGAGGAGTTCATTAGCAAAACTCGCAACCTAAACGCAGGGTTTGACCCGACTATTCTTGTACCTGTGTTTAAGATTTGTGCCGCGTACACACAACGCGGCATTACCAAGTTTGCAGATTTCGCGAGCAAGACTATCGCGGCATTTAAAGTCAAGGGCGTGAAGCAAAAGGATATAGAACCGTGGCTCGCACCCGCATGGGAGGCAGTCAAGTCCTTCCCCGACACGGGCAAAAAGTTCGATGCCAAAAAGCTCGTAGTCGCATTAAAGGCAGTCGGCGCACGTTATGAAAGCGGATTGAAAACGGCGGATGCCGTCAAAGACGACATTAGAAGCAAGTACGGGGACAAGGCAGTATCCACCCTTAACGATTACATCGACGCCTCTTTCCGCGGTGTGGAGGCATACTTCAATAAAGGGAAGGTCGCCGAGCCAGCTAAAAAGAGCGAGCCTTCTAACACAGCCGATAGATCAGGAACAGATCTCATAGACTACGCATTTAATCAAGGCGGTATCATCAGAAAAGATGTAATTCAAAACATGTCGCCAGAAGATGTGGATACGGTCTCCAAAATATTTGACGGCGGTGATAAATCCGTGGACAGCCCTCAAGAAAATGATACAATAGAGGAAGGCAATTCCAATGTTGTGTCTACAAAGGAGGACAAAGATGTACGAGGACGAAAATCAGGATCTGGCAGACCAGTGGAAGTGGGAGGATCCGGAAAGAGCAGCACAGGTGGAAAAGGAGAACAACGAACCACTAGAGGAAATAGCGAGACGCCGGATAGAGATGGCGGACGAGAACGAGGACCAGACGCTGAAAGTACTGAACCAAAGAACGAGGGAACAGGCGGAAGCAGAGAACTGGGACGAGGACAGGCTGAAGATGGAACTCGCATGGAACGAGCAAACGGCGAGGGAACTTCGGCAGGAGGAGCTAAGAGGCCTGTAATTTCCCCTAAAGCGGACAAGGTTGAGACGGATATTGCCAAAGGGAAAGTCAAAGATGCAAGGGACGTTCCCGGCAATGACTACATTGCCAAACCAGTTCCGCCTGACGCCAAAGGTGCGTCTAAGACGCAGAGGGTGGATAACAATATCACAGCAATCAAACTTCTTAAAAAGATTGAAAGCGAAAACAGAATGGCAACCCCGGCAGAGCAGGAGATCCTCGCAGGATATTCTGGCTGGGGCGGACTGGGCAGTGAGATGAAGAGCGATGCCAAGAGAATGGCGCAGCTTAAAGAACTTCTCACCGAAGAGGAATATAATGCGGCGGAGCGAGAGCTATTAACGGCTTTCTACACTCCGCCGTTTGTTATTAGCAGAATGTGGGAACTCGCAGAGCATCTCGGCTTCAAAGGCGGTCGCGTGCTTGACCCATCTTGCGGTGTTGGCAGTTTCTTCAGCTTGATGCCTGCATCTCTTAGAGAAAGAAGCACCGCACTCCAAGGCGTTGAACTTTCCCCCATCCCGGCAAGAATCGCGAAACAGCTTTATCAGAGCAAGAAGTTCAAGATAGATAACCAAGATTACACCAAGTTCGACCGTGGCAATGGTTTCTATGATTTAGCTATCACGAATGTTCCATTCTCAAATAGCGTAAAAGCATCCGTCCCTGCAATGAGAGATTCCGACGGTGGCGTTCATAAGTCGCTTCTTATTCACGACTACTATTTCGCACAAACATTAGACAAGGTAAGACCGGGTGGGCTCATCGTATTCATGACTTCCAGTGGAACGATGGACAGAAAAACCGGATACGACAATGCACTTCTCCGCCATCTTTCCAGTAGAGCCAAGCTAGTTGGTATCGTCAGACTTCCTAACACGCTTTTTGCTCCATCGGCAAATGTTGGAACGGATATCGTCGTTTTCAGAAAACTTAATGAAGGCGAGAACCCGGATACCGTTGACGCTACGAATGGTTGGACAAATGGCTTAACAACCATAGAGGCGAATGATGACGAGGGGCGGCACACCTATACACGCATAAACGGATATTACGAAGATAATCCCGATAACATAATTGGCAACCCCGTATTGGTTCGTGATAGATACGGCCATAGAAACATTGAGTTCCATACGTCAAGCAATGCGGAAACGGATAAGAAGCTCGGAGAAGCTATCGCACGACTGCCAGAAAACGTATACGTCCCACGTGAACCCGTTAAGATTAACACACCTTCCCATGTAAAAGAGCTTGTCGACGCAGAGGATGGGCAAAACGTCGGCGACATCATTAAGGGGAAAGATGGACAGTGGGGACAAGTCGTTATAGACGATAACGGCGAACGGAAGCTGAAACCGTTTGCGAAGAGTGCGCAAGCTAAGGTCGGCACACTCAAAGAACTGAGTGATTCACTGAATGATGTACTTGCGAAACAGGTTGATCCAGATGTCTCTGAAGCAGCTCTCTCTAAAGCACGCGAAAAACTTAACAAGCAATATGATTCGTTCGTAAGAAAATACGGATATATCAACGACAAGACCAACGTGCGTCAGATTTCAGGTTCTCCTATTGCGGGAAGACTTCTCGCCCTTGAACAAAAATACAAGGCTGGAACGAAGGGCAAGGAAAGCACCGCAGAAAAAGCCCCCATTCTGACAGAAAGAACGGCGTACCCTGCAACTGACGACTTAAACATATCCACGACGAGTGATGCACTTGCGTCATCTCTCCGCAAGTTTGGCTTCGCTGACATAAAATACATGGCAAGCGTACTCGGCAAGAGCGAGAATGCTATCATAAAAGAGCTGGGAGACAAGCTCTTCAAAGACCCTGTAAGCGAGCAGTATGTCCCACGTGACGAATATCTTTCCGGCAATGTGCGCCAAAAGCTCGCATTTGCAGAAGATGCCGCGCGCTCTGAGCCAGAATATGCGAGAAACGTAGAAGCATTGAAAGCCGTCATCCCTGCCGACATAGAGGTAGAGGACATTGAAATCCCGCTCGGCTCTCCGATTCTTTCCGTGGAAGATACGCAAGCATTCATCGATGACCTCTTGGGCGAGCCAAACGCCGTTGTTGTTCGCTACAATCCCGTTACCACGTACTGGGAAGTAACAACCACGCCTAGATATGGACGCATTTCAGCCCAAGCGCACGAGAAATACGAAATAGCAAGAGTATCCTATGATGACAGAGACAACGTAGGTATCAATACTGTTATTAGTAAGATATTGAACACGGGCAAGATTGAGAGTTCTAACTTCAAGGTCAAGGATGATGATTCCGAAACGGTCAGAAAAGCTAGAGCGGCGGCAGAAGTTAAAGCGCAGACCATAGTAAAGGACATCAACGAAAAACTTAAAGAATGGATTTTGAAAACGCCGGAAGTTAAGCAGCGCGTAGGGCAGTCGTACAACAACAAGTTCAATGCCGTTGTGCCACGCCACTATGACGGATCGCTTCTCACATTCCCGTGGCTTAATACCGCTGCCGACATGACGCCGCGAGTGCATCAGGCTGACGCAGTATGGAGAACTATCAACGAGAAGTCGGTTCTTTATGCACACTGTGTAGGCTCTGGCAAAACGTTGACAATGCAAGCGGCAGGGTTAGAGCTTCGCAGAATGGGACTTGCCAACAAAATTGTCTACTGCGTACCGAAAAACGTAGTCAGACAGTTCGAGCGTGAGTTCTATCAAGTATGTCCAAGCGCAAAGATTCTTGTCCTTGATAGCTCCACGCTCCCTGATAACATCACGTCTATACACTATGACGTGAAGCCCAAAATGGAGCTTCGAGAAGATCGAAACGGGAAGAAGAAACTTGTCGCGGTTAAAGACGCCGACGGTGTGCCTATCTTCGAGAAAGTAAAGGTTTCTGACGAGGAAGCAAAGAAAAGAGAAGTTAGGCTTTCCAAGAGAAACGCCGCGCTCAACCAGATCCTCACGCACGACTGGGACGCCATAATCATGTCTCACGAAACATTCCAAAGACTTCCCATGTCCGATGAATACATGATGCAATTCCGAACCGAAGAGCTTGAAAAATACAAGAGAGCCCTTGCGGAAGAACAGGCAGAGGAACGCCAAGCTGGGAAGAAGAGCAAATCACTCAAAAACATTCAGGAAAAGATTGCCAAGTTAGAAGGGAAACTTAACGCCCTCATTGCGAAAAAGCAGGCGAAAGACTTTGAGTCGCCTTCTTTGGAGGATCTGGGGATAGATCAGCTTTTTGTCGATGAGGCTGACACCTTCAAGAATCTGGAAGTCATGACAAAGTACGGGCAAGTCAAAGGGATTTCTGAATCTGCGGCTGACCGTTCCTTCGATATGCTGATGAAAACGAGGTATCTGCTGCACTCGCCCAACGCGCACGGCGTCGTATTTGCCACCGGCACGCCAATCTCTAACTCCGTTGTAGAGCTTTATACGATGTGCCGATACCTCAATGATGATTCTCTCAAGCGTCTCGGCGTGGATTCATTCGACCAATTCGCCAAAATGTTTATCGATATAGGGCAAACCGAAGTGCCAGCCCAAGATGGATCGGGATATGAATACAAGACGGCGGTTCGTGGGCTTAGAAACGCCCCTGAATGCATCAACCTTTTCAAAGAGTTCGCTGATGTAAAAATGGTGGAGGATCTGCCGTATATAGCGGCTGCAAGACCAAAGGCGAAACGTGTTGCAGTAGCGATAGAAGAATCTGCGTGGAATAAGCGGTTTAAGAAAGACATCCGTGCCAGAGTTGCTGCAATAAAGAGCAGCGGCAGGAAAGATCCCCCGATGATTAACAGCAAGAGCAAGGAATCAAAAGCCCATTTCGCCAAGACTGGGGAATACCTACAGGTCGCAGATTCTCCGCTCCTTGTCGCTAATGACCTCAAAAAGGCATCTCTTGCTCCGTTTACTGTTGACGATTCCCTCACTGGCGTCGAGGGTTACGGCAAGATTTGGGCATGCGCTGATAAAATCTACGAAGAATGGAAAGATTCTTCTGATCGTCATGGAGCGCAGCTTGTTTTCTGCGACCAGTCTATTCCTGATAGAAGCAGCAACGACCCGAACGCATACGACGCATTGAAGTCCCGCCTTATAGAGCTTGGTATCCCTGAAAGTGACATAGCATTTGTTCAAGACGTCAAAACAGATAAGGCGCAGGCTGCACTGTTTGAAGCGGTGAACGAAGGCAGGGTTCGTGTTCTCATTGGATCTACGCAGAAGATGGGCGCAGGCACGAACATGCAGCACAAACTTGTGGCACTTCATCACCTTGATTGCCCGTGGCGTCCTAGAGATATAGAGCAGCGAGAAGGGCGCATACTTCGCCAAGGGAACGAAAACAAAGAAGTCCGCATCTATAACTATGTAACCAAGGGGACGTATGACGAAAACCTTTGGGACACAGTAAACACCAAGAAGAATGTTATCAATCAGCTCATGATAGGTGACAAGAGTACAAGAAACGCCGACACCAGCGACGTGGATGGAGATAACTTTGAAGCCCTCATAGAACTCGCCAACGCCGACCCTGACACGAAGAGATACCGCCAAGTCATGTCGCAGCTTACGGAGCTTGAATCGGCAAAAACCACCTTTGAGAAGTCGCAGGAACTCTCTAAGCGCGTACTCGTCACAGCGCCGGAACTGATAGACAAGTTCAAGGCCGCCATTGAATCCGTCAAAGATGACATGGCAACACTGGGAAAGACAAGCTCGGCAAAGTTTAGTATGAAAATTGGTCAGGCGGTTTACGAGAACAAAATCGAAGCTAACAAGGCGTTCAGCAAAGAGAAAGAGCATGTCGCCAAAGAGTTTGCAAAGATAGCCCATAAGTATGGGGTGGATAACGCCAAGTTCAAGGACGTGAAAATAGCCAGTGCTAGAGGGCTTGATATTTACGTCAGCGGCAACAATCCGTCTTTTAAGGCTGGATTTGCATCGGAAGCTCTTACCGTTTACGCGAAGGGCAAAGATTCTTACGGAGCGGCTACTCCGACCGCAATCGGCGTTTGGAATGCCATGCAAACACAACCGGCGGCGAAGCTGAAAGGTTATGAGACTGAACTCAAGAAGAACGAATCCGAACTCGCTGAAGCTAAAGAATCACAGGGTGATACCTTCAAAGACGACGAAAAGATTAAATCCCTCCGAGAGGAACAGGAAGAGCTTCGGAAAAAGATTGAAGAGAAAGCCAAACGGCAGAGAGAGTTAGACAGCATCGAGCCTACTCCAATCACACTATACGAAAGCACATCCTTTGGCTCTTATGATTTAGATGCGGACGACCCGGATATCTACGAGATAGAAAACAACATTCGAGACGGGCTTGTACTGAGTATGAGGGAAAACAATACCGACACTGGAACAGTATCCTTCGATAAGCCGGGCAGCTGGGACAAATTCAAGAAGAAGTTCATTGACAAGACCAACTGGGCAGTATATTCCAACGAAAACACCATCGAGATAACCGCGAGCAAGAAGGACCTGAACGACCTTTATGAAGCAATCGAGAGCCAGGAGGAAACGAAGTATTCCTTTTCCCAAGGCGGCAAGCGTATTTCCCCTGAAGAGATGACAAAGCAGACCCTCTCCGTGTTCCCCAACGCGCAGAACATCGAAACCCACGACAACGGCGTATCCTTTGACCTTCCAAACGGCAGTCACGTAGAAGTCAACTTTACAGATGACACCATCTCCGTAGACCGTGCGAAAGCACAGAAGGACTACGGCGGCACCCTGAAAGGCAATGAAAAGGCGTCCGGCAAGATTGAGATGGTGGATAAAGATGCACTTATCACCCTTACCATGGACAGCCCTGACGAAACCATATCCCACGAGGCCATGCACCTTGCGTGGAATTTGCTGACCGACAGAGAGCGAAATGCACTCCTTAGAACCTACGGAAGCGAAGAAGAAGCGGCAGAGGGCATGAGAGAGTGGAAGATCCGCCGTAAGATGAAGCAGGGAACGATCGCAGGGAAAATCATGCAGAAAATTTCTGATATGGCACATAAGCTCCTCTCCTTATTCCACGAGAACGACCAACATGTTTTCCAGAAGCTCGAAAGCGGCGAGATGTGGGAACGAAGCAACGAAAACAACACCGCCGCAAGGAACGTCAAGTACAAGATGAACCCGCTTGACGAAGCAGAGAAGTACCTTAAATCTCACAAGGACTTCGGAGAAAAAGCGGGTGCCTATATCGACCGAACCTTCCGCCCTGGTTTAGCAAAGGCGAAAGCCAATCCGAACATCAGCGTGAACGAGACGGCGAAGAAGAAAGGATGGGGCGTCGCCAATACCGCACTCAATAACACTGTTCGTTCTCCGTCTCGCATCAAGTCTCCGAAAACAAATTACATTTGGGGGCTGGCAGATACGGCACAACGTGAATTGCAGGAACTCCGCGGCAGGTGGACGCATAACTTCGCCGGTGCTATCAAGAACCTTAACAAAGAAGAGAAAGCCCGCTATACGGATATTCTCTGGGAAGAGGACATGAAACAACATGTATTCTCTGACGAAGAACTCCGTGAAGCAGGCGTATCTGAGAACGTGATTAAAGCGCATCAAAAGACACGTAACCTTCTCGGTAAGATCTACAACGCGGTCAATGCGGTCTATACCAGTGAACGAGTAGAGAACTTCACGTACAAGACGCGCAAAGGGGCAGAAAAAGCGCAGAGAGAGCTTGCTAAACGTCCGCACACGTTCGTGATGCACGACATTAGAGAAACGACGAAAGGCGGCGAGACCGTATTCCAAGTATCCATTAAAACGCGCGGATATAAAGAAATCCATAGTGTCATGACCAGTGAAGAGCTTTCAGCACTGTCAAAAGACAAGGACGTATATATCAAAGCACGGGAGCAAATGGATGATGGTTCTTTCAAGGTTTCTTACCTCGCCTACAACAAACCGCTTACCAATATGGAAGGCTACATGCCGCACATCTTCCACGGCGTACTCATCATGAAGAAGTACACCGATGCAGACGGAAACGTTAAGAGCAAGGTTGTCGGTAGCGCAGACACTATCGAAAAAGCGGTAGTGAAAGCAGATGCCATGCAGAAAGAAGAGGGCGGGGAATTTATCATTGCGCCGAAAGAGTTTTCCTCTGAGGGAGAGGTAGAGAACCCTCTCCTCTTAGGTGATATGGACTACTTCAAGCTCATGGAAAACCTTAGTAAAGGTGCATCTCTCACTCTCGATGAAGCTAGGGAAATGACCCATGCGACCATGAAAGGGCGTCACGTTTACTACGGGGCAAAGAAGCACCGTAAAGGCGCAGAAGGGTTTGAGAAGAACGCAATATGGGCTATTCAGCATCACATTGATTCTTCCTCGCGGTATGTTGCCCTTGACCCATTCAAGCAGAAGGCTATCAGCTTCTTCGAGCGCGCCTTCGGCGATTACAACAAGGACTGGACGGGCGAAGCTGCCTTCTGTAAGGGATATATCGATTCTGTTCTCGGAAAGCCAAGCAGACTTGAAACCCTTGCCAACGACTTCCTCCGCCTGTTCCCATGGTTCAAGAACGAAGCAAGACCGGCAAGACGGATGGCGGGCAACCTCACTGGACTGACAGGTGTACTGAAGCTCGGAGCATCCTTGTCATCAGGGTTCGTCAACACCTTGCAGCTCTTCAACTGCGTTGGATATGTCGGCGCAAGGAAAACCGCGGTAGGGTTGAAACGTGCGCTCCATCCGAACGCAGCGGACAAGAAAATACTTGTCGCGTCCGGCGTATCCGAAGAATCTGGGCTTGCTCTCGACAGCATCGGTCATATAACCGCAGAAGGAACGGCACTCTCTAAAGTAGGGAATGTCATAAACTCCGTGAACAACTTCCTTATGAAACCGTTCACCCTCGCTGAAAAGACCATCAGGAAGGCAACTATACTTGCCGCCTACTACAAGGCAATAGGAGACGGACTTTCTAAAGGCGAAGCTATCCAGTACGCCAGAGACATAAACCGAAAGGTAAACTTCGACTACTCCGTGGCAGATGCGCCCCGTATCTTCCGCGCACTTCAAGGCACTGTTATCGGAGACATGGCTCTCCAGTTCCAGAAGTACGGCGTAAAAGAGATGGAAGTCATTTCCGACTTCCTGCCGGTACTGGGGAATACCACCACGAAGCAGAAGCTCGAGTTCTTCATCCCGTACCTGTTGGTATCCGGTATCTGGAATGCCTTCCCATTTGAAGATGCACTTCTTTCCCTGCTGAAACTTCTCGGGTTCGATGATCCAGAGAAAGAGGCGAAACGCGCCATGATGGAATGGGCAGGGAACAACGCTGACAGGAAGGCTCTTGTAAACGTAGCAAACTATGGTGCAGGCGCAATCGTTGGGGTGGACATTTCCCAACGTGTCGGACTGAAGGGCGTGGTGCCGGAAACGTCTAACATCGTTACGGGCGGTCCGCTCGGCTCTACCACTGTTCAGCTCGCGAAGGCGGTACTCAACGGCGATGCCAACGGTGCAATGAAGGCTATTTCCCCTGCGGCAGGCAATATTTATGGCGCAGTAGCCGGATATAACACCGATAGCAAGGGCAGAAAGACGGTTGACTACGATACCCGCGACAGAATCGTCCGTGGACTTGGTTTCAGAACAATCAAAGAAGCCAATGCTACCGATGCACAGAGCATCGTCTATAACTACAAGGAGCAGAAAAAGAACAACAGAGCGAAAGCAAAGTCTGAATACCTCAAAGATCCATCGAGCAGTAACCGTCAGAAGCTCAAAGAGATGGGCTACTCCGACAAAGAGATTAAAGCTCTCAAGGATGACAAGAAGTCCACCAGAGTGGAGCGTTCGCAGGTAGGACTTTCCAAAGATGATAAGAAGAAGCTGAAACCTGTATTCGATTATGTTCAGTAGTCTATATTTACCTATATAGGGAATAATTTCAGAGGGGCGGTATCCGTATCGCCCCTCATTTTTATTATTGGAGGTATAAATGTGGAAAAAATTAAAACGTGCTTGCGGTGCTATTACCCTGTCTTTATTTGCATTGGCGTTGTGCTTTTGTGTACCATCTACATCTTATGCAGAGGAGACTACGGGATACATCACAATGACGAGCCAGGAATGGAACGACTTCAAGAAGGATTGGAACGAGCAGATGATGGAGTGTCAGACGCTCAAAGCCAACTTAACAATGCTCAAGGCGAACTCGACGGAGCAGGAGCAGCTGCTTCTGACATTGCAAGCGGACTGTCAGATCTTAGAGACAAAACTCAACGAGGCCAAGCTCTCATTGACGAAATCACAAAGCTCATTGAATCAAGCGAAGCAAGAGATAGAGACATGCAAGAAAGATTTAGAAGTGTTGAAGAAAGAAATAGAAACCTACAAGCACGAGACAAGAGTGGCGAAGCGTCAACGTGACGGCATCGCCATCGCCGCCTCCATTGCCGTGTTGGTTGCCGCGTGTTAAGCACCTGTCGTATAATAATTGTGAAGAGGGGAAGTTTCTTTTATCTGTCTCAAATTTTCATCCTTTCCCTCTTACTCCTTTCTGAACCATCATTGCCCCAACTAAAAATGATTGTCACGACCAACGCAGACCCCTCACTGGGAGCAGAGGAAAAATGACTCCCACCATTGCTTTGTCTCGGCATACGGAGCATAGCGGATCGTTACGATTCATCATAAGACCTCCTTAAATCTTGTGCCTCTCTGGGAGCAGAGGTAAACTGACTCCCGCCATAGAAGGGGTTAGCACAGTGGAAAGTGCAGCGGACTTTGACTTCGCTTACGATGGTTCGATTCCATCACCCCTTGCCACCATTTTCGCGAAGTCAAGAAAATGGTTTACAATCTCTCTAGGTGCGAGATTAAATGACACCCACCAAGGTCCTGCATACTGCATGCGGAATTGCAGGCGTATCCCGATACGAAAGTAGGGACGCACTTACAGCGGACATTGTTTGCTAATAGGCGTGAAATGCCCGAGCAATGGGAAGTAAGCGGATTCGTAAGATTGGCTTGACGATATTAAAAGCAATCTAGGCGGGAAACCGCCGCATGTGGAAGCACCAAGGTGAAAGTCTCGATGCTTCCTTGCCTATGCATGGGTGGAGAGAGTATCCCTTCGCTCTCAACGATCTCTCCACCCACCTTCTTTCTGGTCGAGTAGTTCAATGGTTAGAACGGACGCCTTATAAGCGTCTAACGATAGTTCAACTCTATCCTTGACCACCAGCGGCTTGTTTTGAGAGACTGCCGTCAATCAGGACTGAATGCCGCACTACAACCTAACGCGCTTCGCAGGGAAATAAGCGAACCTCTTGTGCCAAACAACACGTTTCTTATTTTATTTATTTACATATATGACTGATTTTCTTAGGTTTTTATTTTTTACAGCGCGTCGAACTGTAAATTAAACAATTACTGAAAATCTCCCTGCGAAGTGCCAACATCAATGCCTGTCTCAATCCCTATCATGGTGCGAGACAGGCTTTTATAATCTCGCCAGCACATAGAAATAGGAAGGCGTTAAGTAGATGGTGTTCGTGGATTTATCACAAGATACCACCAAACGATGGTTATACGAACACTCCGCTTTAACAGGGTTCTGCAAAGCGGG
>ERZ1034687.54-NODE-54-length-65155-cov-81.150860_pt1 | contig 65155 bp, 74 predicted proteins | sample MGYA00520704_ERZ1034687 | MGnify/ENA primary metagenome ERZ1034687 (study PRJEB33766, sample SAMN09781762) | gut metagenome | biome: gut microbiome | host: Homo sapiens | place: Madagascar | study: EMG produced TPA metagenomics assembly of the PRJNA485056 data set... | reverse complement strand
AATTATATCTTATATTATAGGCATACTTGGCTGCATCATCATTGATGCTGCATTTATTGCTTTGGCAATACATATAGACGCACCTGTTTCTGATTATATCCTTATGGGTATATTCCTGCCGATTGTTGATATTGCGTTTCTCGTTTTTTGGGGCAGTTTATGCTTAAAGAAGTCAGGAAATGAGTGCTTGGTTATCCAATTACCTGATGCAGTAGATGATGATGAACTGCCTAAGTTAAAATAGGAACAGAAAAACTTGAATAGGAAATACAAGAAAAGGGAGTGTTGCTTAACACTCCCTTCTTCTTTATCTATATGGTTTACTCCCCATACTTTTGCTCCTCATACACCAAGTTATGCTGTAATTGTTGAATTATTTGCCGTGATTGTAGTATCCGTCCACTTCAAAATTATATCTGTAGCGCTTAATGGATTTCCGTTAAACGTAAATTGATTAATAGAGCTATAGATAATAAACTTATTGCAACTTGTTCTTCCTGAAGTTCTATTAACTTTAACAAAATCCTCCAAACTTCCTGTGATATACTTTTGACCGCCAAGAGATATACTCGTTAACTCTGTCAATGTACCTAAGTCAGACAGAACTCCTACTACATTTTCTGAAGAGGAAAAGTTCGATACTGACATTTGCTGTAATTTAGTAAATCTGACAAAATCTTTAAGTTTACCTCTGTAGACTCCCAAAATACATTTCTTCAAATCTTTACTGAATGTTTCTAAATCATTACTATTAATTTGTTGTTTAGTGATATTTAAATCGCTAATAAAACCAATCCAATTCTTTTGTAAATCTATGTATTCTGTAGTGAAAGAATTTAAATTATATTTATCAAAATATCTTACTTCACAAGGCTCAACACCAGTGCCTTCTACAGAAAAAGCACCAGAATAAGGAAGCGAGAAAGAACCTCCATCAGCAAGCAGTTTATTCTTATCGTAATTATATAACTTGGCGTTTTTTAATATAACAATTTGCCCTGCTACATTATCACCTTTGATTTGTATATTAGATTTATCTTTTGTATCTTTATCAAAAGCAAATCTAATTTCACCTATTTTCAGCAATTCGTCATTATCTACATTGCCATTTAACTTTGTTACTAAACATTTATTCATAATTCAACACTTTTTTAATTAAACAAATTATCTAAAATTTCTATTTTTTTTGTAATCCATTGATAAATTCTTCCAATAGAATCATAAAAACCATATATTCCATAAGGTTCATCATAAACAGAAGTTACTGGTGGCTGATTTATGCACTTTTTCTTACATTTGAACATTATAGAAACATCTTTAGTGTAATAACAAGTATTACCAACTTCATATTCCTTGTTCATATCATAAGTTATACATTCCCATTTTGTAGTATCAGAAGTTGGATTTCCAATATTTTCGTTCATGAGACTCTTATACAACTTACCATCATCTCCCCAAACAACTTCATTAACATTGTATTTTGTACCATTATTATATTGAGAAAAACTAAAGTAGTTTCTTTCTGAACTTGCTCTATCCCAATATTCGGAGTTAAGATTAGAATCTCTCTGAGAAGGAGTTGTATTCCATTTTGAGAATTCTTTTTTGTAATTGTCTGTTCCGATACGTTCTGTCCAATCTTTAAACAATTTGATGATATTCTCTACCGATATGATGGACTTATCTCTTAATTCCTTATATCTTTTCTTTATATCATCAATATAATATGTATAAACTACTGACGCTATAGTTGACGTATATATTCCAGAAGGAGCATTTCCTGTTATGCCATAAGGAGACAATCCGAATGTAGCATTTAAATCATACGGATTTGGATTCCACTTAATACCATTCCATGTAGACCATTGCCAGTTTCCGCCCCAGCCGTCAGCATTACCTATAATATTAGAAAATAGAATGTAGTCGACCATAAAGTCAACATTATAATTACTTTCTACGAGAGTCTTGATTTCTTCATTCGTTTTTTTCTCAGAGATTGCTCTTTGAATGTCAAGATAAGCTTTCGCTAGGTTCAAAATAGCCTTTTTTGTAATAAAGCTATTTTTCATATCTTTATTACTAGCATCATAATTTGCAGATGTATCATCTATCAACTCCATTGGATTATCTCCATCATACTTTGAACCATCCATACAGATTAAAGTCTTAGGATTACGTATTTCAAAAGAATCCCATTTCTTGTCTCCTCTTATGATATTATCTTGGTCTAAATCTAACAGCACAGCCTTATAGTCTTTCTTATCCATCATGAAGTTAGCCCTATTCTTTTTTAGCATGACTGTATAGATTCCATAGAACTCATTATTATGGAATAATATGATAGGAAATCCCATTGGTGTACACAAAGCATTCTTTCCTAGGTTCACATCTACATTCTTACTTTCTTCATTTCCTTCCGATGTTACGTTCTCCAGCAAGTTATATTTGAAAGGTTTATCCTTCATATATCCTCTGGTTTCTGTAATTTGCTGGTAGAGTTTATATGCGATAATATCTATTCCTCGGAAAGAATCCGTGTACCATCCCTGGAAATAGTAGCTATCCATAGATACCCAATCCCCAAATTTAATGGTAAATGAATCTAAATAATCTTCATCATTATAGAAATCAAAGGTATAGTTCTTCTTTTTGAATACCGCAGAGGTTCTACCATGAATATCCATTTCGATGAATTTCTTGAAATAGTTACCCTGCATATCATAAAATTCAATTACACCTTTGGTTGTATTTCCTTTTTCTACTGGAAAATCTCCTGTTATATTTGCATAGGCACAATAAGGTTCAGGTATCTTCACTTCTGTTTTTTCACTCCAATCCATAGGTGACTTTGTGGTAAAACCATTTGCCTTAAGAGCATCTTGGATATTGTTTACACTATTACCTCGAAGATTAAGATTTAATACATCAAGGTTTGTTACTTCCATATCGTGCTCATGCTTTTTACCACTTGAATCACGATATGACATTACCTTATTTTCTGCATCTGTTGTAATCTCAGTTCTACCCTCTGGGTCTTCAATATGAGAAAACTCTTCTGGGATAGTCTCAGACTTCACCTTATAGAGATAATGACTACCATCAGGAGCAGTATATCCAATTACCTTGCCATCTGAATCAGTTTCAATAGAAAGATATTCATTATTCTCTATTGTAGAAAGATGAGATGTACGTTCTTTGATGTCTGCTATATCAATAATGATATTGGCGATAAAGGTACTAATATCAATACCACCAACAACCATGTGACCATCATCAGCACGGAAACCACCAAGAACCTTATTCTCTGCATCAATGATAGCATAAAGCCATTCCTCATTGGCTATTACAGAGTACATTTCATGGTTAGGGAAATATGGCTTTCCATCATATTTGATTCCTGCAAGGATTCTGTTCTCTGCATCTACTACTGCGATGATATACTCATCATTAGAGATATAGAAGAAGCTGTCAGCTACATCAAGGTTTATCAATCCCTTACCATCTTCTTTTGGCTGGAAGGTTTTGAGGGTTTCATCAATACTTGAAAGAGCTTCCTTGATAGCCTTAATATCATCAAGCCACTGAGCCTTGGCTGCCCAACAAGTACCATCTTTCTGAATACCAAGAAGAGGATGATTAACTGCATCAAGAATTACCCAAAGGAACTCCTCGTTTTGAGATATGTGATACATATCATTCTGAGGATAATATGGCTTGCCAGTATCTCTGTAGATACCAAAAAGAACCCTATCATGAGAGTCAACAACAGCCTTTATGAACTCAGGTGATTCTATAACACGGAATGGAAGAGCAAACTGGGAGACTACCTTATCCTTTGAATCACCAAACTCTTGGGCAATATTCTCCTTGTTGAACTTCTTGCTTTGAAGTTCATCAATGGCTCCCTGTGCAGTTACAGAATCAAGTCCACTCTCTGTGTTCTCGTATGTTACTGCTGAGGCTTGGCTTGCACCACCACTTGCGGAAATGCCCTTGATGGCTTCCTCCATCTGAGTGCTGCGAGTCTGCAACAATGAAATATCATCATCGTTGGCGGTGATTTGCTGCTGTTTATCGTCAATCTGAGACTGGAGGTCTGTATCCTTCTCGTGAAGCTGCTTGACAGACTGGTCTATATCTTGAATCATCTGATTCAAATCATCAGGGAGACCAGTGGCTGCTTGGATGGTTTTGCGAAGCTCTGGGTCGAACTTTCCGATGCAAAGCGTGTTGTCTGCTATCTTTTCGTTTGTGACGGAACCATCCTTGATTTTCTCGGTAGTTACAGAATCGGGAGACAACTTGGCGTTGCCGATGCTGCCATCTACTACCTGAGAAGCATCAACCGCATTGTCGGCAAGTTTATCCTTGGTGATAGATTTTCTTGCTACCTTCTCTGTAGTTACAGACTCATTAGCGAAATGCTTGGTTTCCAAGGATGCCTCACGAACTACTCTGCCATCTACAGACTGGTCGCCCAGCTTTGCATTGGTGATAGCCTTCTCCTCTACCTTCTCCGTGGTTACGGCACGGTCGTTGAGTTTTTCGGTGATTACAGATTCATCCTTAATCTTTTCCGATGTTACCGCATTAGGGGAGAGTTTGGAATTGTCTACTGCGCCATCATTCAACTTATCCGTGGTTACTGCTTTATTGTTGATTTTTTCGGTCTCAACGGATGAGTCGGCAAGTTTGGAGGTGGTGATGTTGGCATCTGCTACCTTGTCGGTGGTGACGGATGCGGCATCCAGTTTGTCGGTGGTTACCGATTCATTCTCCAATTTTTCTGTAGTAACGGCTTTGTCGGCAATCTGCGTAGTTCCGAGTTGGTCAGTCTTATTGACCTTCTCGTCAAGAAGCTCCTTGGTGGATTTACCAGAACTCTCATCCTTGACATATCTGGTGTATGTCAAGGTCTCGTCGGCTGCTCCACTTACGAGCGTATTGTTATAAACGGTTTCTTTTGCCATATTATTTTAATTTTGCGTTATATATATATTCTCCTGCTTTCAACTCATCTGTCCAATAATAGTAGATGTCGCCTACCTTGGTGGAGTAGAGGGATGCTGTGAGTCCTGACTGATAGAACTCTACTGGCACACGGCTGGCAAACCAGATGTATGGTTTTTCCTTGGTGGTGGTGATGTTGATAGACTTGTCTACGATGTCGCCCACTACCTTGGTAAGGTCTTCCATGTTGAACTGGCACATATCCTTGGCTGCGGTGGCTCCGTAATAATAGAGGTTATCATCGCCATTCGCCATGATGCTTACGTAGCCTGATACGGCTGGAATCTCTATCTTGCCATCCTTGTAGGCTTCTCTTGTGATGTCGGTTCCGTCCATGACCACCTTCACCAAACCGAGATTGAATCCTTCGGCTGGAGTCAGCGTTGTCTCGTACTTCTCGCCCAGCTTCAATGTGGCAGGAGTAGAGGAGAGGGTAACATCATCCAATGAGTAGACGAAGGTGCAGTCTGACTGGTTCTTGGTGACCATGTAGTATCGAAGGTCGAACATGCCAACCGTCTCGCCTTGGAAGACTCCACAAGGAACCTTCACCCTATTGTTGGTCTCAATAATTTGCAAGATGTTTCGCTCCACACTCTTCATGGCATAACCATCGTAGTTCCATGATACGGCTACATTGTAGTTGCCGATGTCAAGGGTGGATGGGATATTGCACACCAGCACATTATGCTCTATGCCACCGATGGACGTTGGCACGATGATGGAATCATCGAAACAGCATTGCAGTTCCACCTTGATGTCGGATGCCTGAGTCATATCGAAGTCAACCAAGCGGTTGAACTCCTTAGACATATCCATCTTCCTTACCAAGATATGGAGATTGAAAGCGTTGCCTTGTACAATTTTATAAATCATATTTGATACACATTATTAATAATAGTGCAAAGATAGGCAGAATTTTCTCTACCTATCTTTTATCCGTTTATTTAGGTGGGATATTTTTTATATTAAGCCCTTCCAGCGGAGGAACTTGCGCTTGCGGCTTTCCTTGCCTTTTTTGCTCTTGCAGTTGGTATGGTAGACGCAATTCTTGAAGAGGTCTCTGACCTTCATGTCGTTGTCTACCAGTTTGGTCTTCTTGAATTCCTCGAAGAGTGAGCGGTTCATAATCATGAGGTTGCCCTTCTGCGTAGGAAGGACGTAGAAGATTTCACCATTGTTCTTCTTGGATGCGTAGTCTGCCTTAGCCGTAGCTTGGCGGTACATGATTTCGCACTTGATGCGCTTGAAAATTTTTGTTACTTTCATAATCGTAATTATTTGTTTGAAACTATATGATGGTTGCTGCCGAAACAGAAACCTTTCTTCTCATTACTCTAGCCTGATTCTGAATCATCTTAGGCATTTCCATTTCGTTGAAACAGATGTGGAGTCCGATGGCTCTGGTCATGAGCAAATCATCGTGCTTTCCGTCGATGGCTCCGTATGCTCCGTTCTTCTTACGCTCGTAGGTAAGGAACTCGTTCAGGCATCGCTGGTCTCGCTCAACGTATAGATGTTCTCTGACTACCTGAACCAGTACTGAGATAACCATCGGCTTGGTTGCCACATTGGTATGGAATCCGTACTTACGTGGCAGACCTTCCTTGATGTCTGCTTCGCTCTGCTTGCGTGCATAGAGATTGTCGTACTCATCCTTGATTTGATTCAGGATGAACTCAGACTGGTCGCCACCTTCCAAGATGTGCTCCTTGTCTTTCGTCTCCAAGGTGTTGGATTCAATCACCAGCAGGGCATTGTCGTAGAACTTTGCTATCTGAGCAGCCTTCCATGCCAGCAAGTCCATATCTATGTGTCCGTACCATTGGGCTACCACGTATGGTTTGCCGCCTTCCATCATCCAATATCGGTCGAAGACACAGATAACAGACCAGTCTGCCTTGCTACCTCTACCACCAATATCCACAACAACCAGATAGCGGTTGGTTACCTTGCAATCGTCAAAATATTCAGGCTTGCTCCATATCCACAACTGCCCAGTCTTGTCTTCCGAGAACCGTACATTCTGTAGGCACTTCTTACCCTTGTAACCATCACCATACACATCGCCGATGAACTTAGGTGCTCGGCAACCTTTCGTGAACTGGTCAACCTTCTCTTCAGCAAATACCTTGGCTCCTGAGTGCTTGAAGGCTTCTACTGGGTCAGAAGGGAATCCGCTAGCCATATCTCCGTGGTCAGTGAACTTCTTTCGTTCCACGATATACCAGTTAAGAGCTTCCAATGGTGCTCCCATCTGCCACAACTTCCAAAGATAAGTTACTGGCTCCTCACGATTCGACATCGTGTTGGTGTTGTTGCGGTTTTCGTATAGCCATTTGGCGAACTCCTCTTTCTGTTTCTTGCTCTCGAAGTCAAGATGGTAGAGGTCGTAAATCTCAAACCAAGGGACGAAGAACGGTTCAAATACAGACTCTCCTTTCTCTGCTGCCAGCCACTCCTGATGGAAGAAGTTTCCTGTACCATTGGCGGTTGATTCATATACAATCATCGTGTATGGTCGGTAGAGCACACCATTGGTTGCATTCTGGATAACCTCCTCAGGAGACTTACCTTCTGTCTTCTCCCACAATCCTACCTCAGAGCAGTGGATGAGGTTGTAATCTTCACCATTGGCAGAAGTAGGTTTCTGCATGGAACCCACTTTAATCTTGCAGAATCGCTGAGGAACCTTCTTCACGTTTCCTGATGTTCCCACTCCCACAAACTTAGGCTCGCTCTCAGAATATACTTCGCCCATTTCGTGCAGGAACTTGGTTGGAAATTCCTTCAACGCTTCATCGAACATTCCTCGTATGGTTTCTGCGGTGTCCTTGACCTGAGCAATAATGAGCGAGTTGAGACCCTTCTGCCACATGAGTTGCAGCCAGAGGAAGTACATCTGAATGACCGTGGAACCTCCCCATTGTCGGGCTTTCAGCAGGATGAGACGGATAGGGCGATTTTTCTTTCTTCGCTCCTCCAGCCACCTGAGAAGTCTGCGCTGCGGTCTTCTGAGCACAAATCGGAAGGGGAGACCTCCACCTTTCGGCTTGATGTAGATGAATGTGGCGAAGAAGAAGAAGGGGTCGTGTTTCATTCTGATGCGAGTAAACTGCTCCACCAGTTGCTCCATTTCTTCCTCTAGGTTGTACGGCTCGTCTATATCCTTGTGCAGTTCCTCGATTACTGCCTTGCAGCTACCCAGTTCGATGAGCATCTTGACGAGCGGAATCTTCTTCATGGAAACTGGAAGCTGCTGTCTCTGAATCGGGAAGTCGGGAAGGAAGAGCAGAAATCGCTTGTCTCCACAACCTTCACCCTTGACTGGATTGAAGGGTGTATTGATTTCCTTGATGCGTTTCTCGTTCTCCTTCAGGATGCCCAATACGTGTTTGTCTAGTGCATCTGTGAGTTTGGCTTGTGTGGCGGTTACTTGTCTTGGCATAGCGGTGCATTTAAATATCCCCACAACAGACCAAGTACATAGCAATAGATGTGGACTCCAACTGCCATGCAAGGGAAGAAGATTCCAACACAGATATATAGGAGAATGGTGAGATTGTATCTTACCTTATTCTCCACGTAGGGGGCTATAAAGCCCATGTAAGCATAGATAAAGCCGCTGAGACCGATGATTGGTACGGATGATGTAAAAGGATAGCTGATGGCTATGAGATAGAACACCACCATGTGACCGATGCCGCAAGGGATGGCTCGGTAGCACTGATGGAAGACATAAAGGTTGATGGCTGCATGAAAGATGTTCTGATGAAAGAAAGGGTAGCTTAGTCGGTTCTGAATAGAACAACCATCAAAGATACCCATGCCATCATATCCAAGAAAAGTGATACACATTATTATAATGTACCCAGCATAAAGCGCAATCTTCTCTTTCGTCTCTCGTAGCATCTTTGCTTCTCCTCCTTTCTCACCCTGCTAAGAATTACGTGTATGCTTTGAGGAGTCAAATAGAAACTGGGTGCTTTTTCAGCACATACACGTTTGATGATTTCCATATTACTGAGATATGGCTCATTACTCTTATGAATCTGGAATCGTCTGAAAATCTCCTGATACATTTCCTTTCGGGTAGGTATCATGTTATCAAGAGGTTTCCCTTTCAGCAAGTCTAATATGACTATATAAGCACGGTCTTCTGAAACCCAAAATCTTCTGCTCGGAGACTTGGCTAGCATCTGCTCAATCTCTGAGAGTCTGATATTGTCTCTTACCTTAATAATTTCTTTGTAAGCCCTCAATAAATCAGCGTCACGTTCCTCTGTAAAATAGCATCGTGAATCCTTATATTTCATATCTGACCCTGCAAATATACAAAAAAGTATTGAATTAGTCGCATCCGATTAGACTAAATTAACGGATAAAAGATGAAAATCGGAAAAAAGCATTAATTTTGGGCATTGATTTATAAATTTACACATATATATATGGACGAAAATACAAATATTGAGCAGAATGCTGGTGCTGCAAAACAGCAAGACACCAAGACCAATAGAGACTTGGCTTTGGAGCGTTTGAAGACCCGCCACCCTGACACGGAGTATGCGGATGATGAGGCTATGTATGGTGCCATCAATGATGATTATGGTGCCGACCAGAAGGCTTTGCAGGGTTACAAGGATAACGAAAAGGCGATGGGCGATTGGCTGGGTAGTGACCCTGAGGCGGCTACCTTCCTTCAGGCGATGAAGGCTGGCAAGAGTCCTTACGCTGAGTTGATTCGTACTCATGGTGAGGATGCCATTGATTACTACTCTGACCCTGATAATGCGGATGAGATTGCATCGGCTCAGTCGGAGTTCTTGCAGAATGCTGCCAACGGCAAGAAATTGCAGGAGGAGTATGACAAGAACATGCCTTCCAGCTATGAGGTATTCGACAAGCTGGAGGAGAAATATGGCGAGGAAGCTGTGAATGATGCCATCGACCAGTGCTTTCAGACTATGCGCAATGTGGTGACTGGCAAGTTTACGGAGGAAATGATTACTGCTTTCATCAAGGCTAAGAACCACGATACCGATGTGGCTGATGCGGCACATGAAGGTGAGGTTCGTGGCAAGAACAGCAAGCACGTCAAGAACCTTGAACTGAGAAAGAAGGGCGATGGTACTGCCGACCTTGATTCTGCCAATGCGGAGACCAAGCCAACGGATAACCAGCCAAACCTTGGTGCGCTTGGTAGGGCATCACGTAGGGGAAATATCTGGGAGCGTGGCAATGAGAAGAGAACACGCATTCGATAAGGTGAAAAGATAATATATAATGTTTAATTAATATTTTGGATAACAATGAAGAAAAGTAACAAATTTAATCGGCTGCTTTCCATTTTTCTGATGGTAATGGCAGTTATTTTTGGAGTGAATGGTCAGGTTATCATGGCTGAGGCGGCTCTGCCTGATGGCGGTAGTACCGATAGTGGTCACGCTGCGGAAGCTGGTGGTGCTACTGCTGCCGATGATGCTGGCAATGGCGGTGCTGCTCGTCAGGATGATGGTATTGCTACTGAGGGCAAGGGTCGAGAGCATTATAATGAGAATGGCACGGAGTTCTATGAGAACGACATCAACGACAAGATTACCAAGATTCGTCCAATGGCTACTCCAGTTGACCAGATTTCACGCTATGCTACAACTAAGTCTGCTGGCTCGTTTGTAGTTGAGTATTGGAGTATTGGTACACGTCCTATCAAGACTACCGTGAAGGAGACTACATTGGAGAGTACTGGTACATCTATGGTATTGAAGGTAGAAGACCCAGAAATGTTTACGCTGGATGATACCATCCGAGTGGTAGGTGTGAAGGCGATTACCAACTACAAGAATCAGGCTTATGCAGACCTTACCGATGAACCAACTCCTGATTTGGAACTTTGTGTGTGCGGTAAGGATAATGAGGGTTATCCTATCGTGTATGCCGTAAATGGTAATTTGGTCAAGAAGCAGCCTATTGGTATTCCTGCCTTGCAGAAGGGTCAGAAACTTATCCGCATGGCGAAGAGTTGCGGTGAGTTGGACGTACAGACTGGTCGTTTCAACAATCTTCCTGATTCTGATACTCAGTACTGCCAGAACTTCATGATTCAGGTTGAGGAGAGTACCTTTAATAAGATTGCTGCTAAACGAGTAGATTGGGACTTCTCTGACATCGAGGAGGATAGCATCTATGACATGCGCCTTGCGATGGAGGGTACTTATCTCTTCGGTGATATGGCTTGTATCAAGCATACTACCAAAAACAACTCTACTCAGTGGTTTACAAAGGGTATCTGGTGGATGGCTGGTAAGGACATTGAGGTAGGTCATGTTGCTACTGCTGACGATATTAAGAAGGGCTATGGTAAGAATGAGCGAGTGATTATCGACTTGGAGTTGGTTGATATTTCCAAGGACTTGTTTGTGGGTACTGGTATCGGCAACAAGCGCAAGGTGATTATCGCTGGTTCTGCCTTTGTGAGCGCATTCAGTAAGATTGACTCTGACAAGTTCCGCTTGAAGGACACCGTAGAGGTTTGGAACTTGAAGTTCAAGAGTTGGGAGACTGACTTCGGTGAGGTGCTGATGATTCACTCTGAGTTGTTTGACCTCTTTGATATGAGTGACTGCGGCTTTGCCCTTGACCCTGAGTTCTTGGTTAAGCGAGTACACTTGTCTTGGACACGTAACGTGCTCGACTTGAAGAAGGCTGGCATCCGTAACACCGATGCAGTAGTTATTCAGGAGGTAGCTTGTCTGTACTTGAAGTACCCTAAGGCACACGCTCGTATGCGCCTTGCTGCGGTTCCTACAACAGAAAGTGCAACTGATGCAGAAGAGACCAAGGCTGCTGCCTAAAAGCAAGTAGATTTGCAAATTATTCATCAAATAGTGAGGGGTGTGGGCACTAGCCCCATCCCTTTTTTAGTAACACATATATAATAAGGTATAATCATGTTTAAGAAATATCAAGCAGGTTCGGATTTAGCATTCAGCGTTATGTTAGGTAACGAGCGAATGCGTATTGTTTTTGAGGGTAAGACTATGGGAAGTAGCATCTATATGACAAGAGACCCTAAGGTACAGAAGGCTATCGAGTCTCATTATTGGTTCAACGACAAATTCTTCTTGGTGGAGAGTATTGACGAGAAGAAGGAAGCTGCGGAAGCCAAGAAGAAGGCTGCTGCCAAGGCAAAGAAGAAAGTGGCTGACGAGAAGAAGACCCACATTGTGACAGATGTTGAGGATGCCAAGGAATATCTGGCAGAGACATTCGGTGTGAGCCGTTCAAAAATGAAGACCAAGGAAGACATCTTGGCTATTGCCAAGGAGAAGGGTGTTGAACTAGAAGGACTGGAGTAATGAGTACGTATGCTGTATCTGAACTGGTGAAAGAAGTGAAGATGCTCTTGGACAGAAACCAAGAGACTTCGGGCTTGCTGACTCCTACCGATTCTGATACATTGTCGCAAGGCGAGTTGATTCAGAGTAAGATAGTAGATGCAGCAAGAATCATATTGAAGGATGCTCCTGCCAGTATGCTGGATGGTCAGCGATTCGAGGGGCTTGATGTATCTTGGCAAGAGTCTTATGGGGCTTATGTGGGAACCATGTATCTTCCATCGGATATGATTAGGTTGCTGAGCGTGAAGGCTAGTGACTGGCAACGCTCGGCTCAGGTTATCACCGAGGATGATGATGCCTACAAGATGCAGGGTAGCCGATTCGGAGTAAGGGGGAATCCTGAGCGACCTATTGCAGCGTTGATTCACAGCGATGGCGAGCGGTTCTTGGAGTTGTATACCAGCAGGAGTGACAAGGCTACGGTGGTTCTTTCGTGCGTGTGTATGCCGATTATCAGACAAGAGGAGATAACGCTGCCTGAAACCTTGAAGGATTCCATCGTGTATATGGCTGGCTATCTTGTTTGCGTCAGTCTTGGCGATAGCGATTCTGCAAGCGGATTGCTTGGTGTGGCTCGGAAGCTGGCACATATTGTTGAACCTACAGAAACACAATAACTATGGCAAAGAAGAAAGAAAAAGCTAAATTGCTATCGTTGAGCAAGGTGATTGATAAGGATGAACTGGATAGCGTGAAGGAGTCGATGAAACGCTTTGACCGACCTTATGAGCGTGCCTTCTCTATCTTGCTGGAGGCTCAGCGATATTACAATAACATGGATAACTTCCGAAAGCGAAGACTGAGAAACAAGCGATACTGCTATGGAGACCAGTGGGGCGATACCATTGAGTTCAAAAGCAAGTGTGGCTTTAAAAAGCGTATCAGGGAGGAAGACTATATCCGTGAGCAGGGTAGCGAACCATTAAAGAACAACCTTATCAGAAGATTGGTGAAGAATGTGCTGGGTGTGTACCGCTCCCAGAGCAAGGAACCTACGTGCAATGCTAGAGATAAGGATGAGAAACGATATGGTGAGACCATGAGTGTGGTGCTGCAATGTAACCGACAACTGAACCGAGAGACGGAACTGGATGCCCGAACCATGGAAGAGTTCCTGATAAGCGGTGCTGCTATCTATAAGAAAAAGTATGGATGGCGAAGAGGTAGGTTGGATTGCTGGACGGACTACGTGAACCCGAACAATTTCTTTATAGACAACAACATGAGGGATTTCCGTGGTTGGGACGTGAGTTGCTTGGGTGAGGTGCATGACATTACCATCGGCAACGTGCTGAGAGAGTTTGCCAAGTCTCCTGCTGAGGCTCGCAAGCTGAAGGAGATATACAGACTGGCAGCTAACCGTGATTTCGTGATTGCTGACTGCACTCAGCGATTCGGTGAGTTCGACCCTAAGACCATCGACTTTATGAATCCTGCCAACCCTTCGCTCTGCCGAGTGATTGAGGTTTGGCGCAAAGAGAGTAAGCCAAGATACCGATGCCACGACTACAACAATGGTGATGATTTCAAGATTGATATTGAGGATAAGGCTGACATTGTAGATGCAGAGAATAGAGACAGAATCAGGCGAGGTATGGCTGCTGGCATGCTGAAAGAGGATATTCCTCTGATTGATGCCGAGTGGTTTATGGATGATTACTGGAATTTCTACTATCTTTCTCCTTTCGGTGATATTCTGAGAGAAGGCGAGACCCCTTATGCTCATGGTGAGCATCCATATTGTTTCAAGTTCTATCCATTCATTGATGGCGAGATTCACAGCTTTGTGGAAGATGTGATTGACCAGCAGAGATACGTGAACCGACTTATTACCATGTATGACTTCATTATGCGTGCGAGTGCCAAAGGTGTGCTGCTCTGCCCTGAGGATTGTCTGCCTGATGATATGAGTTGGGATGATTTTTGTGACGAGTGGAGTAGATTCAATGGTGTGGTGAGGTACAAGCCAAACAAGAGTGGTCAGGTTCCTCAGCAAGTGGCGAACAACTCTACGAACATCGGTATCGGTGACTTGCTCAGCTATCAGTTGAAGTTCTTCGAGGATATATCGGGCGTGAATGGTGCGCTTCAAGGCAAACCAGGAGTATCGGGTACGAGTGGTTCGCTCTATGCCCAGCAGACACAGAATGCTACCATGTCGCTGCTTGATATATTGGAGAGTTTCAGCCAGTTTATCATTGATGGTGCTTACAAGACCGTGAAGAATATGCAGCAGTACTATGACGTGGCTCGCAACTTCAATATTGTGGGTAGGGCATGTCAGATTGTACACTACGACCCTAAGAAGATTAGAGACGTGGAGTTTGACATCAATATCACGGAAAGTACGGCTACACCTGTATATAGACAGATGGCAAATGAGTTCCTTATGACCTTATGGCAGAATCAGGCTATCACGCTGGAGCAGTTGTTGCAGGTGGGCGATTTCCCATTTGGTGAGGAGTTGCTGCAATCGGTGGCATCTAATCAGCAAGCCATTCAGAATGGTGAGACTCCACAAGGATTCTCTCCTCAGCTACAAGCCCAAGTTGCTCAGGCATCACAGAGCAATCCGAAGGCTCAGGCGATGTTGCAGCAGATGATGAGCGGTCAGGGAGTGAATCCTGATGGACAGAATCCACCACTGGCGGCATAATGTTTAGTGATTAGTGATTATTGATTAATTTAAAGTTATGATAGCAGACAAACCAAGTGATGAGAAATGGTATGGCAATGGGAAACCTGATGCCAGCCAAGGTGGCAACCCGAATGGTGGTGTTGCTTCAGAGACCCAAGGGAGGGAAGATAAGCCCGAACTTTACGAGAATGATGTGCTCGGCAAGGTGTCGAAACGCAAGAAAAACGACATCTGGACGAGGGGTGGAGAGAAAAGAACCAGATTTAAGGACGAATAAAGAAAGGAGGTGTTTTTATCGTAACTGTATTTGTCTGATATTCAGATAGCTACAGAATTATCTACGAGTTTATGGTGCTGCGTTTAAGATATTGTTATCTTTGCAGCATCATAAACTTTTAATTTTTATATTATGGATTTTGTAGATTTCGTAGAAAAGTATCAGCAGGAGTTGACTCCTGAACAGATGTTGGCAGTAGCTAAGGCAGTCGGCAAGTATCTCTCATGCAAGTTGAGCGATGTGGAGGAGCATCATCTTTGTGCGATGGTGTATGGTGTGCTGAGCGAAGAGCATTTTGACAAACACTTTGCCGATGATGCTATCAGCAAGATGTGGTATGAGGATGCTGACGGAACCAAGCATACGGCTCCTTTCTTCTCAGATGAGGAGGTGAAAGCGGTGTTTGATAAGCATCAGGATGATATTTCTGACTATACCATCTATGACTTGGCGGTGACTATGAATCTTCTGAGGAGTGACCATCATGTGATGCTGGAGCGATATAGCAAGGATGCTGATGAGTTGAAGGAAATGGTGGTGCTGATGGCTATCGAGTATCTTCAAGACCCTGACTGCTTGCATCCAACAAGCAAAATATGGCACACAATAAACGGATAAAGTAACTAATTGGGAATCATTTCTTATCTTTGCATATTATTAATGTTAATAGTATAAAAAGATAAGTTATGACTCCAAACGTACGTGAAGGATTGCAATATGGTACAGCCATTGGAATGGTAGTGAGCGGCATCGTCCTCGCCTTCCTATCATTCTTTCTGAACAACTATATTATTTCGGATGGTGTGCTCTGGTACATCAGTCAAGCACTTGTTTACTCTGGAGCAATATTCGGGGTAAACATTTATTTTAAGACCAAGTTGGGTAATTTTGAGAGTAAGGTGAAGGACGAACTCGCAAATATGTTGAAACAAGTAAAGGAGAGTAAATAATATGAAGGTAACAAGAGAACAGATTTTGGCGATTATGCCGAATGCGAAGGCTAAGGTGGATGCCTTTCTGCCTTACATCAATGGTTATGCCGATACGTATCAAATAGACACTCCTAAGCGCATGGCTCATTTCTTGGCTCAGATAGCACATGAGAGCGGTGAACTGAGATATACCAAGGAACTCGGCAACAGGAACTATTTCCACAAGTATGATGTTGGCAAGTTGAAGAATATGCTGGGCAACCTGAAGGATGGTGACGGCTACAAGTATCGTGGCAGGGGCTTGATTCAGATTACTGGCAGGGCGAACTATCAGGCTTTGCAGAACAGCCGAGAGGTGACTGACGATATTATGGAGCATCCTGAGTTGCTGGAGCAGCCAAGATATGCTACCAAGAGTGCCATGTGGTGGTGGTGGAAGCACGGCTTGAACAAACTGGCTGATAGTGGCAGTTTCGTTGCTATCACCAAGACCATCAATGGTGGTACTTACGGCTTAGAGCATAGACGCAAGTATTTGAAAAGAGCATTGGTAGCACTCAAAGTGTAGGCTTATGAAGAAGTGGTACGATACTGATTTCTGGCAACTCCTGATATATGTTTTGGGTATGTTGCTGATAGCTTTTCTTCTGTCGGGATGCAAGACAAAATACGTCCCGATGGAAAAAGTTATATGTCGGGACGTAGTAAAACACGATACGCTGCATACTTCTGACAGCGTTTTCGTGCGTGATTCAATCTTCCTCAGACAGAATGGAGATACTTGCCTTCTTGACCGATGGCATGAGAAGACCATCTATAAGAATGTGTATAAGGTGAAGGTGGATTCCTTCCTGAAAAGAGATTCCATCCCAGTACCCTATCCAGTAGAGCGGAAGCTGACGAAGTGGGAGGAGTTTGAATTGAAGTATGCCGCATGGGCGATGGGTGCTACCTGTGTGCTACTGGTATTGTTAGGGCTTTACATTTATAGGAGAATCAAGAATGCGAGATATACGAATATCAATCAACAGAGATAAGGTGTATGAGGAGGTGGCTAAGACCACGGCTTACATCGGTGGAAAGAATTTGGATGCCAACGGCAAGAGTCTGTATGACCAAGTGTTTGTGACGGATGCGGACAGGGAAATGCTGGAAGGTTTTTGGCATGATGCCATCGGTGATGTTTCGGCTGCCTTGGGGAGCGTGCTCGCTACAGAAAGAAGTGATTCGGGCGAAGAGGAAATCTTCGGGCTGAGAGTAAGCACACTTTTCAAGGAGTCGTTGGCGAAGACCTTGGAGACTACGGCTATCAGCTATGTAGTAAACAAGATAGTAGCAGAATGGTGCTTGGTAGTTTCTAAGGATAAGGCGGAAGACTATCTCAGCAAGGCAAATGCTTTGTTGGTGAAGATGGATGCTATACTCTATATGCGTAAGAGACCAACAAGATAGGAGGGTAGGATATGAAACATTGCAATAAGGGATATAAAGTGATGATAGAGTTGGAAAAGAAGGAGTTGGTATACGACATCAAGAATACGGCTTTTTCTTTTGCTGACTCTTATGCCAGCCAGAAGGGTATGGATGCCAAGCAGTTGAAGAACGTGTTTGACGTATCTGAGGAAGGCAACCGTGATAAACTGGCTAGGATATTGGATTCAGCCGTGGAGGATTGCAGGGAAATGCTTTTCCGCTTTACCAAGGTAGAAATGCTAGGTGGCGGTTTTGACTCGAACGAGTGGGCAGAGTGCATCGGTTCGCCTACCAATGAGGAGGAAGCCTATTATTTGGCTCTGAGAATGCCAAACGGATTCTCGAAGACCAGCGTGCATACCATGACGGTATATATTCACGATTATATTGTGAATCAGTGTCTGTATGAATGGCTGATGATTGTTTTTCCTGATGGTGCTGATAGGTTCTGGGCACTGGCTGAGGATAAGAAGCAGAAGATTAAGGATGCCAGCAACCGCTCGGCTGGCAGAGTAAGAATTGCATTGCATCCATTTTAGTATATTAGTCGTTTTAGGTTAACGCAAAAAGCAAGGGTAGCTATCCATCACGGACGGCTACCCTTTTTTTTTAAAAAAGATATATATAAAAAAAGAATTTATACGTTTTTTGTGTTTCCAGTAGAGCCACCAGCAGATTCCTGCTTGGTGGTGATGGTTCCGCTTATCTCAGCGTTGACCTTCAATCCGTTCTTCTGCTGCTCGGCATACTGGTTCTTATCCTGAGCCATGAAGTTGATGATGGCAGTGGCTATGTTGTAGAGCAGTTTATCGGTGTCGCTGCTGAGCGAGTTGGCATCTATTGATGCGTATTTGTTGCTCTCTGCGGTAGAAGATGTTGTCTCCTTCTCACGATAGAGTACTGCCTGATTGATGAACTCCTGAGCAAACAAGAATGACTTGCTTACAAGTTGTTTAATCTTGGTGTTGTCTATGTTGAGTGGAGTATCGTAGTGGCTGAGCATTGCGTTGAGACAGCTCATGGCTACTTCTTCTCTCGGCTGGAGGGTGGCGATGGAGAAGATATTGTCAGGTTCCGTGTTTTCGCCTTCATTGGTCTCCTCGCCTTCTGCTGCTGGGCTGACAGGGTTGTATGGTCGGGCATGGCTGGAACCATCGGAATCCGTCTCCTTGACGATTTTCGTACCAGTGGTCTTGGTGATAGTTGAGTCGACAATCTTCAAGTCAGCTATTTTAATTTCTGATGAAGAAAAGCATTCACCTTCCTTTGTGAAACCATATAAAGGAGAACCAGCACCAAAGGAAACGTAACCGTAGTATTGACTTCTTTCACCTATATCTGCTATTCTCACAAAGTTTGAAATCTCTATCTTGCCATTCTTTTCATATCCAATGGCTGCACCTAGTTCAACTTTCCGTGAGTCAAATTCTAATAATGTATATTCTGTCATAATTATCTAAGTCTGTTTTGTAAACGTGGTTGGAAATCGGTGTGTAGCGTGCTGATAGACTCGTTGGCATCCAAGCTGCCCATCAATGCGATTCGGAAATACTTGTATGGAGACCCAACAAGGTTTCTGAGGAACATATTGGTAGATGAACCAATGAAGAACCAGTGCATCAGGTCGTTGCTTCCGAATAGCACCATGCCGCATTTGTTTGCCCCGAAGTCTCCGAAATATCCGCTTGTGATGCAATTAAACATTGTTTTGTGAATCTCCTGCCCAAGAGTCAACGGACGGCTACAGAGGAAATAGGAAACCTTATCGGTGGGTTCCTTTACGTATGCATTGAGTATTTTTCCTTCCTTGTCGGTAGCGTAGGCATCAGGATAGATGTTGACTCGCTTGTTGAACGCATTGTGCATGGTTCCCCACATCTTACTCTTTAACGAGTAAACGTATGCGTAGGAGTAGTTCGGATTGAAGAGGATGATTCGGGCATCGTAATAATCGTAAATCATATCAGCTTCAATAAGGTATCTACGGAACTTGACATACTTCACATCATCCTCAGGAATGCCACCAAGCGCAAGGAGTTTGTTGGGATAGGTTTTATCCTTGACGGAGTGAGAATATATCGTGAGGAAATTGAAAGGATAATCATCGAGCACTTCCGTGATACATACAGATTCCCTGCCCTGCTGCATCATGATACCTCGCTCTGTAGGGAACAAAACTGCATCATCAATCTGCAAGATACCTTTCGGATTGGAACATATATCACGCTGCGCTGGCTGACGAGTCTGATAAGTACCTTCATCACTCAGCATCAGTACCCACACACCTTCATCGGTGAAGGCATAGAGAGGAGCATCACCAAACTGACCTTCGCTGATTGGTCGGGTGTTGGCGGCTAGTGCGCTGATAACAGAAGAACCTACCTGAACAGAGTTTTTGGCAGGGAACAAAAGAGGGTTCTCTGCTTCGCTTACCTTTAGAAGGTTAGGGCTATTTTCTAGAGATGGATTCTTGGTATATTGTTTATATTCTTCAACAACCTTATTCCACTCTTCTTCTGTTGATGCAGCCCACGGAAGTTCAAAGGTGATTCCGTTTTTCGTATCTTCACCTATATAGAACGAGAATGCAGTAGAATCAGAAGATAGCGGATTTACTATTGCCTTTTCGTATTTTCCACCTTCTATAAGTTGGTGGCGGTAATAACTTATACGTAGCACATCGTTGATAGGAACACAATAGATGGTTTCATCTATATAGGATAGCATACCTTTCCATAGAATTGAATTATTACGGGTCTCCACTTTGATGATACCTTCTTTGTCGAATACTCCGTTACATGACGTATACGTGTTTTTGAGTTTAATATCTCCTGTATTGATGTTTCCTATATGCAGTCTGTTGTTGTAGGTGATGGCGGTTGTACCGCCAAAATCAGAACGGAACAGATTGGCTAGCTGTATGCTCTCTTCTGCTTCAGTAACTCTTTTAAGGGTATGTTTCTTGCCGAGTTCTGTCTTGCTGATGAAGATGGAGTGATAGAAGACAAGATTGTCAATCTCCTGCTTGGCTGTAGAAACGCTCATCTTTGGAAGATAGAACTTGCCTTGTCTGTGCTTGTCTCCGTCTGTAAAGGTAAACGTATCTACTGGTTTAGATAAATCGACAAAAGGATTTCCTTTAGTAAGGAATATGTCTACACCTTTAATGAGGTCGTAAATCTGTTCTAATGACTCGAATGTTATCTGTATATCATAAGCAGTCAGACTGCCAGCCTTGCTAACATATATCTGTTTGTTGTCAGCGTTGAAGTTAACTTCGTCTATCGTGTTGTATATTCCGTTAAGGCGGAATATGTTAGATATGTTGTAGTATGAACCATCGTATAGTCTTACTGCAACAACAGCAAAAGTATTATATTTCTGATGCGTATCACCCAGTGCTGCCAGTGTGCGATTATTCTCAGCATCAATGGCAGAGAAAACTTTCGGAACTTTATCTGCTGGTATATTTGTAACCCTGCGGTTACCTTCATTGTCATTTCCAAAACTTGACCATGAGAAGTAGTCCCAAAATACGTCAGCTAAATCAGCAACAACCCTACTGAACGATTCCGTTTTGTTGATGCTTACTGATATATCGTAATCGAAATTGTTTCTTGCGAACATCGTGTAGCTGGCATTTGCAGGAATCCAATAACCATAAATGGTCTTTGAAACACCGACAAAACAGAGGATATTGCCTACCGCTGTAACGGCATTGACGTGAAATCCGTTGAGGTTGATGGTGTTCTTGGTTCCGTCTCCACCTTTCTCCATCCAGTACCAAGTATCATCTGATTTTCGGATGATGTAGTGGGAGTGAATCGCTTCATCGTGTGTTACCTTATGAACCAGTTCGATGGTGTCTCCTGCATCCAGCGTGATGTTCGGCTCAGCTACTACTGGCTGGTGGATAGGGTGGAGTGCCCCATCCTCGTTGATGAGGTTGAGACAGGTTGCCAACTCTCCGTCCTGACAATTATAGTCGGATGGAGAGTGAGTCAAGCCTTGAAATATTACATCTTGTCTTGTTGCCATGTGCTTAAATTTGAGTTTGGTCGCATGATTTCGTAATAAGGTTCTCCTTTTTGTGACTTGCGTGGGATGCAAGTAAGGCGAACCATTCTGTTGAGAGGAAGGTTGTACTCATCAAGGATGGCGGTGATGGAAGGGTAGTCACTTCTGAAACCTACCTTCTTATACTTCTGATTGAATTGAAGCTGAGCGAAGGCGGTGTTGGCTTTGCGAAGGTCTTCCCAGTCCTCACGCATGCAGAATCCGTATGTACCTCTGTCAGATAGTCTGAACACGAAGATGGAGTATTCTGTACGTTCTTTCTTAATGATGTGGTCATAGATGCCCTTGGAGAGCGTGACTGAGTTGGCTCTTCCATCAAGCACCACAAAATCGTTGCGGTGTCTGAAACCATTGACTTTATCTATTAAATACTTGAATTTCATTTTGCAAATATACGATGAATTTATGAAATGCTTACTTTATCCGTTGATGATTCACGTCTTTTTCTGTTGACGGCTTGCATCAGGCGGACGGTTCTCTTGGCATTTTCGCTGCGGAGACAACCGCAAGAGCGTGTGAATCCTGAGAGTAGGGCAGAACTGAGGATTTTCTTTCCTCTGCCACAATCGCACTTGCATATTCAGTAGACTCCGTTTCTTGCTCCCTTTTCGGCAGGAGCACGGCGGCAGACAACCAGTCTGCCAAACCTTTGCCCAGTGAGGTCTTTAATTTTAGCCATGTTACTTCTCTGCCAGTTTCTTTGCCTCTTCTACTGATACTGGCTTTCCGCTGAGAGGAATGCGGAAGTCGAACTTTGAACGGAAACCATAATAGCCTACGAAATCGAAGCTCTGTTTCATACGCTCATCTGTGGTGATGTACTTCTTGTAAGCCTTCACCTCCTTCTCTGAGCGGTAGATGGTAGAGTTGACGAAATAGGAACTGGTTCCCTTGTTGGCGATAACTGCAATAAAGAACTGCTTGCCAAGGAATTTTTCCTTGATACGCTGGATGATTGAGATTTTCTTTGTATTCATATATTAAATTTGATTAATTATTAAGAAGAATGCAGATAGGCTGCACTCTTTTACTATTCGATTCCACAAGATACGATGCAATCTTCTTTGTTGATACCTCGGAAGTGTTCGCATCGCTGGCAAGCAAGGCTACCAACATATAGTATTTCGTTGGTGTACTTGCCGTATATGCCGAATGGGCAGGGAGTGGTGTACTCGAAGTGCCCACCGATAAATTCATTGACGTTAAATTTTGGATATTTCATTGTTTAATTGTTTGTTTGTATTCTGTGTTTTTTCCGTCTGCCACATCATCGCCAAGAACATCTTTGATTTTCTTTTCGATGTACTCATCAGATGTACTTTCCTTTATCAGAGCATCAACATCTGGGAGTTCTGCATCTACCTTGTCTTCTTGCATTTTTGTGGTAAGCATGCCAATTACCAGTTTCACCCAAGGGCTATTAGCCATATCTGCCAATGAATCCTTTTGGATTTCATAGGCTTTCTTCAACTCTCCGTTATCACGGAAATATCTGAGCACTTCCGTTAATGCCAAGACAAAGTTCTTGTCGAGCATTGGGTTACTCTTTGCCTCTTCCAGTTTAAGCATCAGGAAGAGTAATGATGAATGTAAATCTGTTTTATTCATAATTAATCCTTTCTTCTACGATTCTTGATATGTAATGCTAAAGCGCAAAACGACAACAATAGCACTAAAAATTGTCCTGCTTCCATATTACTTTCCCCCATTATTTATGTATTATCATTCTCTTCGTAGAAATATCCGCAAACCCATCCTTTTCCGTCAAGACGTTTAGCCTTGAACTTAATATCTTTAATTTTCATAAGCTACTTATATAAAATAATTGTTACTCTTCTACTTTTATCAACCTTCAATATAGCTTCTTCTGCTTTATCTATCGAAGAAAGCAAATAGTCTGGGCAAAGGTTATATGCGCCATAGTCCCAATAATGGATAAGTCCAAATAACAACGAAAGTCTCTTATCTACACGATAAGCAAGGATTGGATTATTCTGAGAATCGTAATGTATGCCTTTAATAGCCTTGCTTTTACGATACATATCTACTATTCTATATGTTGCCATAACTATATCTTTTTAAGTTTTATCTTTATTGCCTTCAAATTTCTTTCACCTCCATCCCAGAAGCATGAACGTCTAAGATAGAAAGGTTGACCTTTTAACCAAGGAAATTTTTTGTAGAAAGCCTTCCATTTAGCCTTTCCAGCCTTCAAAGAGGGTACTTCAATACAACTTCTAGCATAGCAGCTACCAAAGACTAATGTATTATCACAAACGTTTTTATCCATAACTATTCCTCCACTTTTGCACCGAATGGAGCCCCATCATCAAATGTACATGACTCCATTCTGTATTTAAAATCATAACAAAAATTTGAATCTGGACTTGAACTAATTGAATTAATTCCATCAGAGATAGAAGAGATTTGAATCCGATGTCCATCTTTTTTATCCTTCAAGATTGAAAACGGCTTATGCTTACGCATTTCAGTCCAGCACTCTATAGCATCCTTGAAAGGACGGTACTCAGACTCAGGTTCTAGATTTGGCTTAATGCGATACTCTTTATTGTCATTAAACTCTATAACCTTTATTTCTGCCCATTCATTCGGAACGTTCTTATCTTCTATGGCACTTGGTTTGGTTCTACACTCTATCACTTTTCCTTCTGCAAAAGCTTGCATGATAGGATAAAATTCTTTTGCTTGATTTCTGTTCATAATCAATCCTCTTTATATTCTTCCCATCCATTCTCCCAAGAGCCACCTGAACGGATAGCCCAAAACTCTTGTTGAGGAAGGATAGTTCCTTCTTCATCAACTAGCTCCTTTCCTTTGTATTGAACAAACTCACCTTTTGAGAATGAGTTGTGTTTTATCGCCTTTCCTACGCTGATAGCGAAAGCCATTGCTTCTTTTCTTGTCATACTCAATCCTCCAATTTTATATTATGTTTATCTGCGAAACCATCTTCTGCCTCTTCGTAAAACCGACCTTCGCAAAGTGATTCTGGGAGTGCTCTGCTAGTATAATACTCTCGGCAGCATAACTCACAGATGTCATTTCCATAATTATTTCTTAACTCTTCTCTAGTCATTATCAATCCTCCTTTCTGACTAAATATATATATAAAAGCTGCTCTAATGAGCTTATCATTAGTAAGCTCACCATCATTAAAGTCAAATGCAGCTTCTACTATTCTTCTTTCTTCTATCATACGTTTTAATTTCTCATGATGTGACACTTGACAACCTTGTTAACCAGATGAGGTTGCGAATTATTGAAGTTCTCAATGAACTTGCGTTCCATCTGCTCAGGGAAGATGGGCTTGGTGGGCTTTGGAATGGTGATGGTAGCTTGGATTTTGCTACCATCACTCAACGTCATTAAGCATCGTCTTGATATTTCTTCTATTCCAAACATAATTTTATCCTCCTAATATAAGCATCCGTGAAGGTACGGACGAGATTCGTTATACTGCATTTTCAACTTGATGTGCTCAACTAGGTCAATGCCTTCTATGTGGGCTAGGTCGAAGACCTGAACCAGAATGTCCTGCAATCGCAGGGTGTTCATCCATGCTGGCGAGCAGGAGAATGGGAAGTAGGTCATGCGAGTGATGATGAGGTACATGGCATCAGGAAGGGAATAGGTTCCGTGCTCAAACTCTACCTTGTGATACTCTTCTGTCTTTTTGAGTTCAATATCATTCATCAGACAGATTATCTTCTGAGAGTTGTAGAATCCTAAAAGCGACATGATGCGGATGGCGATGTCTGCAAACTCAGACTCAACGGTTCCTTCCAAGGATTCCTCGTAGGCTTGCTCCTCAGATACACCCAGCCACTTGTTGTAGTCTTCAATACTTCCGTGGCGGCTGTGGCGGTGGGCTTGAATGGTCTCGCCCATTTCTGTGATGATGAGCATTAATGCCTGATTGATGTCTAAATCGGGCTTGTAAAAGCCTTTGGCTTTGGCATTTTCGTATGCCTTGGTGATGAACTGCTTAAGCAGTTGTTGGGTTAATGGGGTTGTTTCCATATTGTTTTTGAATTTTATGATTTATTTTCTGATAGTGAATGCCATATCGTTGAGGGTTCTGCACCAGTTTATCTTGCCTTCTGCGCATAACTCATTGATGGCTTGATAGGGCTGATGGAATCCTTGATTGATGATTTCGGCTGTGAGGACGTGGGGCGGCACGATGTGGGCAGCTTCACGCTTTGCCTGAATCTCAGCGATGATGGCTAGGATTTTTTCTTTCTCTGTCTTCATGAGGTGAAGGTAAGAATGAGACGTGGGTTACTAAAGACTGATACATGAGCATTTCTTTGTTGCCGTTTATGTCAATACTGTACCATTTGCCCTCAATCATAGTTCCGATGATTGGGTTTCCTTTGTACCATAGTACCATTGTATTGTCTGTAAACATGTCTTTGTGCGCTTTGCTTATACGCTTGCCTACCTTGATATATCCAAAAATTATTTTAGTAATTGCAAAAATTTCCATAAGCTAAAATAGGGATAGCTGACCAGTCTTGTCATGGTAGTGATTCCCAGAAGGGAATATCAGTTCCTCGAACATGGCGGTCAGGCAGTTGGTTACTATTGAGTTTCCTGCTAGGGCATAGAGTCTGCTCTTGCTGATGATGAGTTGACCAGTCTTCTCCTTGCTCAGGAGTTTGTCTATGTCAGCTTCGTGGACTCCCATCAGTCGGAAACAATCTCTTGGAGTGTACTTCCTGATTTGGATGGAGTATTTCTTTCCGTTGGGAGCGGTATGGATGATTTCTTTACTCATGATTGTTACGAATGTCATGTTTGATTTATCAATGGTTGTCTTGATAGTAGGGGAGATACCTTGTATTACAGACTGGTTGTAGATGTCGAGAACCTGACCACCTACATCAGGCTTCACCTTCCCCGATAGGAGCAGGGATTTCATTCTCTTTCCTCCTGTTATCATATCTCTTTGACTATTAAGAATAGTGGGATGCAGTTACCTCCGTGACCCATGGCTGAATTGAGAGTAGGGGAGATTCCCTTGGTGGAATAGACTCTGGTCTGCTGCTCTATTCTGCCTTTGGTTTGGAGGTTTGCCAGCTTTATAATTTTGTCGCACATTATAATTTCTTGATGATTAAGACTCCACCCTTTGGATAATGACCAGTGTCTAGCATATTCATTACGCTGGTCATAGAAAAACTGGAGGTGACTGCAACAGAGCAGCCATCAGCCGTTTTCGGTATTGAAATCTTCGGGGTAGAGTTTTTCGATTGATTCATTGATGTCTGCTTTACAGAGATACTTTTCTAGGAGTGGCTGAGACATGAAATATTCGGGAGATACATCGTCTTCCAAAATGTCCTCAACCGTAGTCTCTAACTTGATGGGCGAAGGGAAGTGATACTCTGGGTTCGGCTCGTCTTCTGTGCGGAGGATGGAGATTACGAAGATGCGTTCACGATTCTGAGGAACACCATAATCTTTAGCATTCAGAACTTTGTAGAAGGAGGTGTACCCGAAGGAGTCGAGGTCTTTGAGGTACTGGAAGAAGTACTTCCTCATTGACTTTGAGAGAAGACCTTTTACGTTCTCTAGCATCACGTACTTAGGTTTCTTCACGGCTAGCATTCTCTTCTCCTGAAAGATAAGGGATGAACGTGTGCCGCTGCCTTCCTCTGCTCCTTGGCGGAGTCCTGCATTGGAGAAGTCTTGGCATGGAGAAGACCAACTGATGAAGTCGAAGTCGGGAACCTCATTCCAGTCTATCCTTGTCACGTCTCCGAAGTTTGGTATGTCTCTTCCGTGCAGGAGTCTGTAGGCTTGGATGGCAGAAGGTTCTATCTCGGAGTATCCCACTACCTTAAAGTCGAACTCAGAATGCTTATCTTTGAGGTACTTGAAGGCTAGGCTCTGACTGCCATAGCCAGCGAATGCCTCAAAGAGTCTGAGGGGATGCTGCTTGTTGTACTTACTGATTGCTATCATTTTGGTAAACAGATTTGTGGTTTATGGATTCCATTGAATGCCCAAGCGTTCCAAGGTTCCGTTATCACGATATATCTCCAACTGCTTTCGGCATAGGCTATGAGGATTCTTTTGCAGAAGTTCTATCATACCCATGATGCGTGTCTTGAAAACGTTGTCCTTATCCGCATTTGTTACGTTCTGTTCAGCCTTCGTCTTTGCGATAAGTTGGCTAATCTCAGAAGGCTGCTCGTTAACGGATGCTGGCGGTGGTGTTGCTCCGATGATTTCATCTTCCCATCCTCGCTGGTTAAGGAAGGTTTGGAAGTTCTTTCTGTACTGCTTGTCGGGCTGTGAGATTACATAGAGAGGAATATACTCTATAGCTGCCTTGCGGTCTTTCTGACTCATAGAGTTCCACTTCTTTTCGAGTTTGTCTTTGCAGCCTACTTTCTTATCGTACAAGTTCCATGCTCGCTCAAAGGTATATTCGTCTTTGACTTCCTTTGGAGGAGCGGTTACCTTATAGCCTTTGGATTCAAGGAATGAAATAATACTTTTGATTACTTCATCTACTCCAATTTCTATTTTAAATAATTCTTTCGTCCAATTTACAACTTCTTCGTATGAAAAATTATTGTAGTCATTCATAGTTCACCATTTAAATAATTGTCGATTGCTTGGATAAATTCATCTAAAGAGCGGACAATGATATACTTGCCACCATGTCGTTCTACTTCATACTGGAATACCTTCTGTTCGGGTTCCTGCCTACCTTTCGGTGTTTTGTTTTCGATGCAGAGGAAACCGTACTGGGAGGTGCGCTTCAGGAGCAGCATATCTGATACTCCTGCCTTCATGCCTTCTTCCTTGAGCCATGCGGCTTGTCGGGAAGTCCGCTTGCCACCATTTGGAACGGCAAAGAAGACACCTTCAAGGTCAGGATATACCCCACGGATATACCTGACCTCTGCGGCTTGCAAATTGTGCTCATCGTAGGATGAACGCTTGCGTATCTTCTTGCCTTCCTGCTCTAGCTTTGCCTTGATTTCAGCGTAGCTTGCCATTACAAGTCGGTTGAGAAAAGGTCATCCAAAGATTCCTTACCCATCAAACGGATAGCCTCATCAGCAAGGTCTGCGTTCTTGAAGTAAACGCTTCCCTGATTTGACGTATAGTTAAATGTCACACCATAAAGCATATCCTTGAAAATATACCAATTTTTACTACTGTCTTCGAAGTTAGGTTTCCAACCATCATTGAGATACTTGGCGATGTTCTGCAACTTGTTGAAGGCAATAATGCGCTTTGCCTGAGCTATGCTAGTGCAGTTGTTTAAGTCGTTACAGTTATATTCATCTGAATATAGATAGTTGATTTTCTTATTGCCAAGCCAGTAGGTTCTCTTGTTCAAGAACAACTCCTTACAAATATCATCATAAGTGATAGGCTTGCCTTCCGCTGCATCAGGAGCTTTATTCACCACGTCTCCTTCAATCTTCTTGCGAATCATCGGCTTGCCATCCTCGCTGATGAAGATTTGGAAACCATCAGGGATAGGAATCTCGGTGGCAGAACCATCACCATTGATAATACAAGAAGACTCTAATAGGTTGTCAGACTGACGGATGCCAGTGTGTGGCTCGTCTTCTGTCTTCTCCTCAGCCTTTTCCTTCAAGGCATCGGCAATAATTTCAGCACCCTTGCCAAGGATTGCTCCGAAAATCATCTGGGCGAATGGGTTTAACACAGAATTGTTGTTGCGCTGGCGATTACGTCTGTTGTTGCGCTTGTCGTTTCTACGTGTCATACTAACTATAATTTTGTAAAATGTTATTAAACTCGTCTTCTGTAATACCATTAGCCATTAGTATGGTTAGGATGGTATCAAGACATCTACTATATACTTCATTGAAGGCTGGCTCATCCATCTTGGCGAAGGAGATAGACTTTGCTCTCTCTAGGAACTTCTGTCCGTTGAGGTCGTAGAGCGGTTCGCTGAATCCTGAGGTTATCAGAAGCTGTTCACGGAATGTGTCTACAGAGCGAAGGTTAGTACGCTGCTGCTCTGTGAGACTATCCCATGCTGCTCTGATAAGGGCGAAGAACTTGCGGTGGAACTTCACGTTGCGTGGTCGGACGATATTCGCCTTGACGATGGAACCAACCTTTATCTTTTTCATTTCCTCGTAATCATCATCCGTGTAGGGGCGAAGACCGGTGGAGGTTCTTACTAGATGGATTTCCATACCTTATATATTAATGGTTAAAATGGGAGACCACTTTTCTGCTGACCACCTGCATATTGAGCGTTCTGCTGAATAGGTTGACCGCTTGCGTTAACCTGAGGGGGAAAAGTCTGTATCTGCTGCTGGATAGGTGCTGGCTGCGGTGGATAGTTGGCTGCTTGCTGCTGAGGAACCTGACCTATCTGTCTCTGCATCATCTGTCCCTGCTGCTGACCATTTGGTCGCTCCACCTTCCAACAATCCAACTGATTGAACCATCGTCCGTCTCTAGACTGATGCGCTTTCAATCCGATGTTGGCGGTGATGATTTCACCTACTTGGATGCCGAACTGCTGAATCTTGTATGAACCGAATACCTGAAAGACTGCTCTGGCTGGGTATTGTTGGTTTAACTCCTCAATCGTGTATTCACAACTGCTCCATTGCGTTCCTTTTTGACTAGTGCCCATCTGTATTTGTCCTTGGGCAATAATTCTTCCTGTAAATGATATATTCATAATTATTTAAATTAAAGTTTTACTAAAGATATATCCACCTGCTGTCTTTTGTTCACCTAAAACGTTGTGTAATATTTTCTTGTAACTTACATTCGTTTCTTTTGATGCTTCAATAATACTACCAAATGAGGTAATTAATTGTTTATCTAAGCCGTATAGGTAAACTTTAGTGGCATTTGGATTTTCGGAACCTCTTTTTACTCTAGCTCTATTTGCTAGAGCAACCCGATGCAAAGTTATAGGATTGTTGTTGTTCTCTTTTTGGCTTACCCATCTGAGATTGTTGATTTTATTGTTTGTCCTGCAACAATCAATATGGTCTATAAAATTCTTGTCTTTTACTTTTGGCAAAAAGGCACAAGCAACTAATCTATGTAAAGTCTTAGTGACCGCTTTTCCATCTTTGCACAATCTTATAGTTATATATCCATTTTTGCTTATAGAACCTTTGAGTATTTTGTATTTATTTCCGAATGCCGAGTGTGAACCTGACCATTTTGACCTGATTCTTCCTTGGCTACTAACTTGGTATATACCATCATAACCATCTATATCTTTCCAAATCTCTTCCATATTAATTAAGTTTGATTCTTATTGACGGCTTTGTGGTCGTTTCTTTCAGATAGTACTCGTAGTGCTCTGGCTCCGTGTCCTTGAACAGCTTCGTGTCGAAGGTCTTCTTGGTGGTAGCTGCCACATAAGAGTAAGAACCGATATTGGTCTTGATGGATTTCTGCTTGTTGGCCTCCATCATTTTCATTATCTGCTCCTTCAAATCATCCTGCTTAATCTTTAGGGCATCCATACGAGCGGTGATAAGTCTGTACTCCTGCTCTAGGGCAGAGAATTGCTCAGGAACCTCCACCTTATATTGATAGTCGGTATCATCTGCGAGATAAGCGTTGATTAAATCGTCAATCTGATAATCAGCTACCCTAGGTAGCGGCTGGAACTTGCTCTGTCCGTTCTTGAACCACATACAAACAATCTCCTTCACCTTCAAGTCAGGATTCTGCTCCTCGAACCATTTTGCATAGATGGATAGCTGGAGAGATACGTTATCGTAGTGAAGGGTGGCGGTGGTCTTGTAATCGACCAGATAGATGTTGCCTTCCTTGTCGCCAAAGATTCCATCAATGGCAGAAGCGAAGTTCTCGCCATCTGTAACTAGATACTCGGATGCTACATAGTGCAAATCGTATGCGACTAACATACTATGGAAGGCAAGAAGCTCTTCTGTAGGGTTCGGGTATTGTTTGATGTCTGCATCGAAGATGGAACAGAAGGTTTCAAACGTATTGTGGATAAGTCCTCCTCGTTCTGCTGCCTTCATCAATACCGATTCAGGGATGTTCTTGTAGGTGTCGGGGAATGCTTTCTTGATGAGCGTTCCAGTTACACCTTTCAGTTCCTTCTTGCCGATGAAGTACTGGTGAGACTCCTCAATGAATGTGACTCTTGGTACATTCAGGGTGATTTTCTTTGTTTCTGCTGTCATATTATTGTAATCCTAATTCTTTCTTCTTAGCTGATACTGCTTGCATGAACTGAGGGCTGGCGGTGAGCGGTTTGTATGTCTGAACTACCCATACCAGATTATCCTTGTTGACACATCTGCTCAGGTATGCCAATCCTTCATTCAGGTCATTGGTGTGATACTGGGGTGTTGCTGGCTGCTGGGCGGCTTGTGCTACCTGAGCAGTTGGATGCTGAGTCTGGGCTTGCTGCTGCGCTGCCTGATGCTGCCCATCGTTGGTGGTATCAGAATCAGCGTTATCATCAATGGCAAAGAGACCGTTGAGGGCATACTTTCGAGCGTAAGAGGAGGATGCTCCAGTAATCTGACTGCCATCCATACCTTTCTTGGTTTCCTCTTCTCTAGCCCAGCCAGTAGTTGTTTCAAACTCGCCCTTCTCATTCTTGATAGTAGCGGTAGCCTTAACATAAATGCGGTTGCCTACCATAACAATATCATCTGTGATGGTTAGCGTGCATTTATTCTTGTTGAGCAAAGGCTTGACGGCTTCCAAGATGTCCTCAGCCTTGCGATACTTGTAGCCACCGAATTTGTTGAACTGACTCTTCGGGGCTTTCAGTCCCGACTGAATTGCGATAAGTTCTTTCATATCTTATATGTATTTAAGTTGTTATTGATACTTCCATTCATAGCAGCTGCATCTGTAGCCACCATTCAGGTTCTTCTTCGGGTTGTCACATATGGTCGAGAAGATACAATCGTGACAACTGTTTGCTTTATATCTCATATTGTTGTATGGTTTGAAATGCTCAAATTAAAAACCCCACGGTTCTCACGAATGGTGGGGCGAGTGTTTTATGTCTAATCATTAACCTGAGCGGTCGCTACCGCATCACAAATGTAATTTGTATGGTATATAATATGTCTATTTATGTGATTTCTATCCAAAAAGGAGGGGCAGTAAAATGAATATGATTAAAACTGCCACCTCCGTGGAGCGACATCTATACAATCTTGCCGGATGCTGAATCGCTCCTTGGTTCCCTTCTGCATTTATGGAGGCTTAGGACTCCCAGCACTAGTAATCGCATACATTTGTAGATTAAGAAACTGCATTTTAACAATATATTACGAACCTATACTAAGAACAATGTAGAGTTAAACGTGCTGGCTGCATTAGAACCGATTTGTAGTTGTGCGCTTCTACCTTTCTGCTACCTTATCTTTAAGGGTCACGGCATGAGGTCTGCATCTTCACAAGTGAACTCCAAGCGTTCCAAATTCCACCCAGTGGGTGTATGTATTAGCTTGCCACTTCCACGTCTAAGCATCATCTGTGGTTAATGATGCTCCTTTTGGGTACGTGTACCTCTCCAGGAAGGTTTATCCTATCCGATATAAAGCCTTGGAATCGGGCTATGTGGGGCGCAAGGTGGGACTCGAACCCACGACCTCGAAGGGGATGAACCTTCATACTCTACCAACTGAGTTACTTGCGCTGGCTAATCAACAATCTAACTAACTTAAAAACATGAGTAAAAAAATGACTACTTTTATCACTTGTGGAGACTGGGAGTAGCAAACTCCAAAAAACCTCTGCTGCACCGAACGGACTTTCGTCCACCTAATAGCATAAATAACAATTATAACAAACAATTCAATAATTTTAAATTCAATATTTCATATTGAGGTTCAATCTCCATATATCCGATGGCTCTACTCGCTCACTTCCTTGAAGTAGGAGCGGATTTCCAATGCGGTAATAACGAATGTGACAACTGCTGCCACGAACATTACGTCTGCTAACATAATCTTATCTGTTTAATGGGTTACACAATAGGCTGCTGCCTCTGATTCAATCTCTGCCATGCTCTTGCTGCGGTTCTGCATCATCCAGTCTTCCAACTCGCTCTTCTTGAAGTAGAGTAGGTTGATGTTTGGCTTGTAGCAGGGGAGTATGTGCTTTCTGACGTTTTCTCTCACTCCTCGAACCGTCATGCCTAGTATGATTGCAGCTTCCTTAATGTTGAGCACATTCTTTGCAGCTATCAGCGAATACTGCTCGATGCGGTCTAGCTGCTCCTTAATCTCTGGGTCTATCATATCAGTCGAATTTGATGGTTTGTTGACTGGCACTAGCTGCCTTGGTAGGCTCTGTTCCACCAGTGCCCTTATCGCTGGGAGTGTTCTCCTGCTCTATTAAGGGGAGAATGCCCTTCGCATTGAGTGATTCATATAGGAAGATTCTTCCTTTCGTTGTCCACTCGGTGTTGTACTTCATGTCATGCTGACCATCCTTGCGGATGATGTCAACTGCTCGGCTATGTACGTAACCTCCTTTGAGAAATTGTCCGTACAATATCCATTGACCTCGAACCTTATGCTGAATCCTCATAGATTCCAGTTCTTTGTTCATCCTGACTGCGCTCATTCCGTAGTCCTGAGCAATCTGTGTGATGGTCATGGTGGCATTACTCTGCAAGATTTTGTCGTAGTAGCTGACTTTTGGCAGCATTTCAGTAATCTTGTTGCCCAGTTCCATGTTCTCCTTGCTGATAGTGAGGATGGTTGCTTGCTGCTGCTTGTTCTCCAAGGCTAGCTGCTGCTTCTCCTCCTCGGACTTGACTAGAGATTTGAGAGCTTCGAGATAGTTCTGAGGAACGGATGGCTTTTGGTGTTGCTCCTCCAGTTCCTTCCATCGTTTAATCAACTTGGCTCTCGCTTCATCGTTGAACTTTGTGGCGATGTAAAGACACTCTTCCTTGTTGAGGGAGTAGCAAGGTCTCGTCTCGCCTTTTTCATCTTTGTAATCAACCAGCTCAAACTTGCGCCCGTTGATTTTTTCCCAAGCTGGCTCCATGTTTCTGATTGCTCTCATAACATTTTTGTGGAGTCTTGCTGTAATCTCTGCAATCTGTAGTGATGTCATTCTGTCACCATCTACAATAGTTGAAATTTCATTCATAGGATTCCTCCAGTTTTAAAATCGGGCGGTAGTGTATGAAACAGAAAGTGACAAATTTTCATTTTATACATTATTAAATCTACCGTTGCCCGATTGTAGTTTTTATTTTGTACCTTTGCAGGTGACAAATTTTTATTTTAACTTAATTCAATTTCGTATGAAACAGAAAGTAATTGTAATCAAATGCACAAGTGGCGATGAGTTCAACTTGGAAGAGAAGGTAAACAAGAGAATCCAAATGGAAACTGGTTATAAAGTCGTTCAAATTTCGACCACCTTTTTCCCATCTTTCAAGAATGGTGCGATAGAATATCCCACAACTCTTGTCACCTTACTTATGGATAAGGTCTAAGTATTTTTGGGCTTCATCTAAATCTACTTTCTCTCCTTCAGAGACTTTGTGGAAATTAATTAGATGTTCGCTCCAATGTGCTACTTGGATTCTTATGTACCATTCCAAGATTGGCGAGTCATATATCCATTCGAATACTTGTTCGTAGTTGATAGGCTCGCCAATATGTTTTACGAGTTTATACCTTAGCCACGTTCTGAATAATCTCTTAATCATATTCACCTCCTTCCTAGTAGAACATGACCTTATCGGTCTCAACTCCTCCGAACTCATTCAAGGCATCCTGCCTGATGTCTTCGGATTGCTTGCTCTGACTCCTAAAACCTAGAGCGTTGTAGATTGTTTCCCTTCGGCAACCATACCGCTCAGCAAGTTTTTTTCGTCCTTCAAGCGAAACTTTGATAATTTTTATCTTTTTTACTTGCATATCTTAATTTTTATTTGTACTTTTGCTTTTAAATATATAGCAACTTGTTATTTACGGTTGCAAAGATAGGCATTTCTGCATAACTAACCAAATATTTTTGGGAAAAAGTTATCCTGATTTGCATAATTTAAATATAGTTTAAAAATGTAAAATGTATGGAAACAACTGTGTGTCAGAGAATTAAGGCGTATATTGATGATAATCGTATATCATTAAACGCTTTGGCAAAAACGCTTAATATGAATCAGTCCACTGTTCTTAGACAAGTTAAGGGTGAGCAGACTTTGTCTTCTACCTTGGTAGAGAACTTCCTGAAAGCATACCCTGATGTGTCTGCTGAATGGTTGATGCGTGGTGCTGAGTCTGTAGGGTTAGGCAAAACTGCCGAATGTGTAGCAGAAAAGACTAGTATAGGCTATGCGGCTGAGGCTATTCATCCTAATGAATCAGATACGGATGATTCTATCTGGAAGGCGAAGTACGAAGAGTTAGAAAAACGCTATGACCAGCTATTGTCTATCTTGGGCGGTGGCGTGAGAAAAGCAAATGTAGGATAATTAAAATGTGGCGAGCAAAATGAATGTATTAAGATGGATTGGTGTTATCCCTGCTTCTATAGTAGGAATGTATGTGTGTTATTTGTTTTCCCTGTTGGCTGGTTATTTGAACTTTGGATGGGGAGTAACCATCAATGGGGAAACGATTAATATAGTCGGTGCTATAGTTTCGATATTGGCGAATGGGTTTGCTGGATATGGTTTTGTCTATTGTGGTGCTTCTGTTGCTCCAAGTCATAAACTGATTACAGCGTTAATCTTGATGATTATTATAGTGATTGGTGTAATCTTTGGAATTTACCAAGACATCACTTTAGGTCGAGTAACTATATTAGAGACTGTTAAGTTACTGGCAAATCCTATTGGTTCATACATTGCCTTTGAGTCAATTAAAGAATAGTAGGTTAACATGAATGTTTAATTATAAAAATGTGGTAGGTATGGAAGAGAACAAAATCGTTTGTAGCCATAAGACTATGGCAAGATTGGATTCTATTGAAAGAAACAAAGTAGAAGGTTTAGAAGTTGTTGATAATATTATTGGTAAGAGTGTTCGTAAGAATATGGAAAACCAAGCTAAAAAGTACAACATCAAATTGCAATTCCTTTATGCAAGTGATATAGACGGATGGTATGATAATAAAACAAGAACTATGTATATTGCATTAGACCATGCAGTAAAAGTTCCTGTTACAATATGTTTTGAACGAGAATTGCGTGATAACACCTTGCAGATAAGACCAACAGAGAAAGCACTTCCGAGCTTAAAGAAAACATTGATGCAAGCTTTAATAACAATAATTTGTGTGTTCGCAGCTGCAATTCTTTTAGCTATAGCTTTATCTGATGAATACGAGTTTGGCTACCTACCTTATGTAGGTTTTGCTTTATGGATATTACTTTCTGTACTAGGTGTTTTGGAGTTTTTTATCTATGATGAGTCTCAACTTCCTATAAAGCTAAAGAAGAAAGAAGATTCTTTGAGTCCTGTATTAGGAACTATGAATAATTGTGGTGGCATAATGTCTTTCTCTAGAATCGACTTAAATTCTGGCTTCGGAATATACTACAATTATATAGCAATCTTAGGTCTTCCGATAATATTTGTTGGTACGTATTTGGCAAAAGAGGTTGAAACGCATACTTGGAGAAGAAAAAGTTATAAAGTACTTGGACAAATCTATACTCCATGGAGAGAGATATATCATTTCTATATTTTAACTTATGGTTCTTTGGCATTTATATGCTTGGTGATTTATGGTATATGGAAGCTAGGAACTGTTATAGGATTTTGGTAATATGGCAATGTAACTAATGAACAGAAGTTGTATATGGTGTTATTAACTTTCCCAACTAGGAAAAATATTTTCCCAACTAGAAAATATGGCAGAAATAACTAACGAACAGAAGCTGTATGTGCTGCTGAAATATAAGAAAGAGCGAACAAAGAAGGAAGAGAAGATTCTTTCTATATTAAATGAGAAAGCAAATCTAGGCTCTGCTGATTTGGAGGAGGCGGACAAAGAATGCTGCAATCAAAAATGGCTGAGTCCAATTCACGTAGTAGAAGAATTGGGGTATACAACAAAGTACTCCCATAGAATAGAACTATCTGAGTCTGGTAAATCTCAGATAGAAAAGTTCTGGAGAGAATCTAAGTATAACCCTAATAATGCGTGGAAGTCTAGAGTTGTAAAATTGTCTTCTGTAATTACGGCAATAATCTCGTTAGTATATTTCCTAGCGTGGTTATGCCAATTAATACAAAACTCAGTAAAAAAATGATGATATTCAATAATATCTTTATGTATCTTATGTCTTCTTTCATAAGCCAATAATTTAAAAGTTTATGAGGCAAAGGTACGCTTTTCTCCTGAGAATCAGAAGCAAATTACATAGTTTAACTTTTAATCTTTGCAAAGTTTGCAGCAAACGTTGCAAACCTTGCAAAGACTAAGAGTTGGTACGGAGATGGTACGGAGTTGGTACGGAGCGGGTCTAGTCCTTGTCGAAGAACTTATCAATGAGTCCCATTGCATCATTCTTCTTCTTATCTATAATCTTGGCATAAATCTCGGTGGTGGCAATTCTAGTATGCCCCATTAACTTGCTGGTAGTGTAGATGTCTGCACCCAGTGTAAGCATCATGGTTCCAAATGTGTGCCTTGCAGTATGGAAGGTGATGTCCTTCTTGATGCCAGCGTTGGCTGCCCATACCTTGATGTGAGTGAGAACCGTCTGTTCGCATCCCATGCCATTGAAGATGAACTCGTTTCCGTCCTGCTCAGGCAACCATTCTATAGCTTTGCCTGACAGATTGTATGAAACCATCTTGTTGGTCTTCTTCTGTATGATAGACAGATGCCATGACTTGGTTCCATCCTCGTTGGTCACTTCCCTGATGTCTGACCATTTCAGTCTCCTGATGTCGGAGATACGCAAACCGCAAAAGCAGGAGAACATGAATGCCTGCTTGATAACTGGAACCTTGCATTCTGTTTCTGCCAGTTTTTTCACCTCCTCAATATCCAAGAAAACCCTGCTGGTTTCGGGTTTCTTCGGTTTCTCACGCTTATCCACCTCGCTGAATGGATTCTTGTATATCATCCCACCTTTCACGGCTCTGCTGAGCATTTCATTGAGGTGGTTGCAGTACATAATCTTTGTGTAGCTGGAAAGCGGCTCTCCATTGCTCTTCTTGGTGTTGTTCAGGAACTCAATGAATCCCACACAATACTTCTTGTCAATACTGGATAGCTTGATATTATCTCCCTTGTAGGCGACGAGTTGCTTTCGGGTGCATTCTATCTGCGCTGCAATTCTGCTTGGAGACTGCGATGTCTTCATCTTATAAGTCTTGAAGTTGTCTATCCAATCCATGAGCTTCATCTTGCTCTTGACTGATATGATGCCCGAAATGCTGTTCTTGATGTCCAGTACTCTCTGAGCCTTGATAACATTGGCGGTAGCCATTGTTTCAGCATTCTTTCTTCTTGCCTCTGCCTTACCTCTACCCACCTCTGGTACGATGTAGAGTTTCAGGAACTCATAGGTTCTCTTGCCGTCCTTGTAGATGTCCAGATAGACACTCTTGTTTCCGTTGGCAAGTTCCTTGAATCTGATAGTGACAGGTTCCTTTTCGATTGTTTTCTTCCTTCCCATAAGCCTTTGTTTTATAATTCTGCTGCAAAGATAAGCATTTTTTTTGTTACTCGCAAGTTTTGGGTAACAAAATAGTAACAAAACTAACACGTATCTGATGTATAGGTAATGTATATCTAGCTTTCGGAAAATTAATTTTCCGTAAAGGTAAAGCGTTGATAACTAAAAGTTTAGATATACATTTGATATACATTAGGTAACAGATGGGTTAAGGTGTGCTATTTACTATCTTTATTATTCCAATATGATTTATTTTGCTAGTTAAATATCTGATTTATAGATAGTTATAAATTTCTTTGTTTTTGACGAGTAACAAAATAGCAACAATGAAGTGTTAATCTTTGCAAAGTAACTAACTTGCCCACAACAAAGATACGAATTAAATCTTATTCACAATTAGTTTTCAAAAAGACTTTAACTTAGATTAACATTGTGTCATTTCGTATATCTAATGTATATCCATTTCCCTAAAAATCCAATTTCATTTACATTCAACACTTTTTAGCATTTGGCGGTTCCAAAAATTGTTTCTATCTTTGCATCGTCAATGTTGCAGATTGGCTGGATAAATAAGCCATCCTTTAAAGGCGAAAGCCTACTAGATATGAGTCCCCTAGTTCTTGCTGCAACCAAGACTTCGGGACTCTTTTTTAATGTTATGCAGTATATAAATGTAACCATAGAACTTCTTAAAGCATACTCTTCAAACAAGAGCATGAAGGAACTTCTTGCGGTTGCTATTTGGATGAAGATGCAGCATAGCAATTCTGTAATGTGGAATGTTACGGAATACAAATTAAGAAAAGAGTTGCATATCGGGAAACCAAAAGCAGAAAGACTTATTCAAGATATGAAGGATGATGGCTTGTTTACCGTTGACGGAAGCAAGGTTATTGTTCATTCATTCCGTGACAACACGATAAAGTGGACTCGTAAGGGTCGTGAGTATCGTGGTGCGATGGTCTGTAAGTTTGAGGTGAAAGAATATACATTGAAGGAACTATTCAATCTTATCAATGAGAAACTTTTTGAATTTCAGATTTGTGCTGCCGAGCATAAGAACTGTTGTATGAAAGCACCTGAGGGTGAAAAGGTCGGTGTCAAAGGTAAGGCAATCACGATAAAGCAATTTCAGAAGGCTCTCAATACAAGTAGTAGTTCTGTTTCAAGAATCAAGAAGAGACTTCTTGCCAGTGGTAGGATTAATTCTACTCTTGCAGAGAAGCATTCCTTTGACATCAGGAATGAGGAAGAAACTAAGAGAACGTTGCTGAGGACGAGAAAAACCAAAGCTGACTTTGTTGTCGGTACTCTTGGATTTGTAGTTCTTGCCTGTTCTTATTCTATCGCTGATAGAGCGGTGTCGGATGGATTCAGACATCTTATCTATGGCAAGCAGAGTGAAAAGGTTATCCAGAGAGACATGAGTATTGGAGGAATCCCTGACGGATTTTTCTGTTAATTGCTTAGGTGTTTGTTTTGGTAACCTACATTGAAAGAAAGAAAATATATTTAGTAAGTTATTAGTTATGATTAAACCAACTTATGAAAAGTTCAAGAGATATTGTATATCGAAGAACTATGGAACAGATGAATACATCAAGAGTCTTTATGATTATCTTGATGAGAGGGAGTGGAAGAAGGCAAATGGAGAGGAACCAGTAAACTGGATGATTCTCACTGATGCTAACTTTGGTGTGTTCAACGCTAAAGGTAAATTCTCTAAAGCAATCAGGGAAAAATTGGCTGAAAAGACGGAAGATTTCGACCCAGTTGAGCCATTCCCTGATAATGGCATGAACTATGTGGCTTATACGGATGGAAGTTGTGACAATCATTCTAAGTATAAGGCTGGAGGTTCGGCTTACATCGTATTGAAGGATGGAGAGATTGTCAAGATGAAGAATCATGGCAGACTACAGACTACGAATAATAGAATGGAGTTGCTTGCTATCATCAGTGCAGCTAAGTCTTGCCCATCTGGTGCTTATCTTGATATTTATACAGATAGCCAGTACTGCATACTTGTGTTGGGGAAGAGTACTCCACCAAAGAAGAATCCTGACCTCTATGAGTTGTACAAGAAATGCTCTTCTCATTTGGCTGGAGTTCACTTTCACTGGGTGAAAGGTCACAATGGTGACAAGTACAATGAAATGGTTGATGATTTGGCTTATGGTGCGTACTGCGACATCTGTGAGCAGTATAACATCGAGAAATCGAAAAGGAATTAAAATTTTGGCTTATGGAATTGAATGAATTGATTAGAAGTGCCCTGAGTGATGCCCAGTGGTTAATTGCTAAGGGTGGCACGGATAGGGCAGAAGTCCTGAATCGTGTGATGGGTAAGATTGATGATGCCCTGAAGGAACTGGATGGGGTTGACCTCATAGACCTCAACAAGGTTTGGCATCAGGCGAAAGATGTTATGCCGCCTAGCATATATGGTGGCAATCATGGTGACTTGCTGTGTGTGCATCAGTTCAAACCAACCTCTCATCCTATCCTTACTCACGAAGAGAACTGCCCTATATTTGAGCGGTATCTTAAAGCGAGTCCGAATGACTGGTGGTGTAGAACTGGTGATTTGTTGAAGAAGGAGCATCGTGAACTTTATTGGAGATAGATATATTAATTAAAATTTAAGATTATGAGTGAATTATATTGGTTAGGTGTTTGGGGCAGCTTACACGAAATTGGTGGGGCTATCGCTGTTGTTTCACTTTTAGTATGTATAGCTTTAGGTTTATGGTTCTTTATGTGTAGTACTGATGGTGAAGAACCATCGCCTATTATTAAAAAAGTGTTCAAGGGTACTTTGTTTGCTATTGTGTTAGGTGTAGTTATGACAATATTTATACCTTCAACAAAGAATCTGCTTATCATCTATGGAGTAGGTAGAACTATTGATTATATCAAAGAAAACAAGGATGCAAATAAGATTCCTGATAAGTGCATTAAGGCTCTTGACAAGTATCTTGATGATGCGTTGAAGGAAGATAAAGATAAGGAGTAACTATGGTATCAGAATCAGCTAGATATTATCAGAATCACCCAGCAGCTAGGGCACGGAAGGCGTCTTACGATACAAAGTTTGAGTCTTCTCCTGCTCAGAAGGCTAAGCGTAGGGAGTTGGCTCGTCACAACGCTGCTCACGACAAGAAGTATGGGGCAGCTTCTCGCAAGGGTATGGATGCCAGCCACACCAAGGCAGGAATTAGGTATAAACCATCATCGGTGAATCGTGGTTCCAAGACTGATATGGCTGGGGATAGAAGGGCTAGAGGCGGTCGCTGATAGTGAATAAAAAAGAATAGGGAGTGCTCACGCATTCCCTATTTTATTATCCTAACAATCTTAAAACCTATAAACCAAAAAACCTATGAAAAAAAACGTCTTTTTTATGATTTCATGAACAATTCAACCTTCTTCTTCTGACATCTGCCTCAACTTCTCGGTGAGGGCATTGTGAACCTCACGCTTATCGTCAAGAGTGACGGTCTGTAGCTTAGGGCAATTAAACTCCAGTATCTTGATAAAGGTTGATACCTTATCCTTAGGCTCGCACTTATACCAAGCAGCCATGAAGTCTTCCCAAGCCTCTCTAGAAAAGTCGGCACACAGCTCACGAAACTCCTTTGTGATAGGAGACTCGTACCCTTTCTGTTTTCCTCCAGTCTTCGGTCTTCCCTTCTCGAACTGACCTTTTGAATTTCTGTCTGCTGCCATTGTCTTAACTATTTTGGTGCAAAGATAGCAATTATTCTACAAACGGAAACTTTATCCGTTAACTTACCTACCCAAATAAACGGATAAAATACGATTCCCGGATGATATTTGTATCTTTGCCACATTATTAATAATTAAAATACATATATATGTTAGGAGCATTAATTGGGGCAGGTCTTGGACTTGCAAGCAGTATCGCTGGTGGTGTAGCTAACCGCAAGGCGAGACGTAAGCAGGAACAGATGATTGCCCAGCAACAGAAAGAAAATCTGGCGTGGTATGACCGAACATACAATGCCGACCCAACCAAGCGTGCTGATACCGTTCGCTTGCTCACCCAGATGCAGGAGCAGATTAAGAACAGAAACAAGGCTGCCAAGGGCAGACAGGCGGTGATGGGCGGTACGGAAGACTCCACTACTGCGGTGAAGGAAGCGAACAACAAGACTCTTGCTGATACCACCTCACAGGTTGTAGCTGCAAATGATGCCCGAAAGGATAACATCGAGCAGCAGTATAGAGAACGAAAGAATCAGTTGAATAATCAGCAGATGGGTATTGAAGCTGAGAAGGCTGCTGATACTGCCAATGCGGTGGCTGGCGTGGCTGGTACTGCTGCCAACATCGCTGCATCGCTTGATAGTGGTTCTGGTGGAGTAAAGAAGGCTCCAAATATGAACGTGACTCAGCAGCAGTTGGATGGTATTGCCAAGAATCCGAATGATGTTCTCGGCTTGAAGGCTCAGACTACTTCTCTTCCTTCTCAGGGTGAACTGAATAGTCTTGGTGCTAAACTCCAAAAGATTAAAGCATAAGCCTATGAATGCATCAGATATGTTACGAAACAACAATGGCTTGAAGACTACACAGAGTGTACTCAACAAGCAGCAGACTGGGGTGGATGCCGCACAGAAGGCAAATGCTGAGCAGATTAACATGAATACTGCCCAAGCTATGCTGCATGGAAAGGAGGAGCAACTTACTCCTCCCAAGGATGCACATGAAAAGGCGGTAAGGATGAATCAGCAGACTGCTGAGGGTATGCTTAATGGTTCTATCCCTATGGATAAACCATCCGTGCCTATCGTGAAGAAGGAGGAGCCAGCAGAACAGCCTAAGCAGCTATCTTACGCTGATATGTATAAGATGCTGAATCCTGAGCAGCAGGAAACTGCTGAGCAGAGGGCGAACAGAGAGAAGAAGGAGCGTACCAAGGCTCGTATCGCTGCTCTGGGTGATGGTCTCCGTGCGCTATCCAACATCTACTTTGCTACCAAGGGTGCAAAGGTGGTACACAATTCTGAGTCGGATATGACTAAGGCGGTGAATAAACGCAAGGCTTATATGGATGAGCAGAGAGAAAAGAATCGGGCATCATGGCTGGCTGGGTATCAGAGGGCACTCGCTCTTGATGAGGAAGCTCGTAAGAATAACCTGACTCTCGCTGAGCAGATGAGGTATCACGATATGCAGAACGACATCAACAAGGTGAAGGCTGACCAAGGGCAGCAGAGAATTGACCAAGGTAACAGAAGGCTTGACCTTAGTGAGTTGAAATATACCAATGATGCAGAGTATAAAGATAATCAGTTGAAGATTAAGAAGATGCTTGCAGATGGACAGATTAGTTATTGGGCTGCTCAGGATGCACTAGCTAGACTACGAGAAGGAAGAATTGCAAATAAGGCTCAGAAATCTTCTGGCGGTAACAAAACTACTGCTGGATATTGGTATGAGTATTACGACATGATGGACACTCCTGAGGGGCAGAAGAAGATTAATGAACTTAAAAGAAAGTTGAGAATCAAGAATGTTACTCAGACAAACGTGAGATACATCATGGATAGATTGAAGGGCAGAAGTAGTTCTTCTGGAGGTGGCACTTCATCTAGTGGCGGCAAGCATACAACACATAATGCTGGCGGTTCTTCTTCGGCTGGTGGCAAGAAGAAGACTGGCGTAAAATGGTAACAGAATTGGTAACAAACAAATATATATATCATGGCAGAAAGACCATTATACACTTTATATAAAAATCTGAAAGCACAGAACTATGATGTGCCTGATGATTACAATAAGTTTGAGAGTGCTCTGACAAGAGACGGAAAAGGTGGTGCGGATAACAGACACGCTATCTATGAGAACTTGAAGGCTCAGAACTTTGATGTTCCATCTACTTATGAGCGTTTCTACTCAGCACTCTTTGAACCTCGTAGTAAGACTTCATCAAGAGCGAAGGGCGGTAGTGTTCCTATGACTGCTGCTGACCGTGCTCGTTTCTCGGCTGGGGCAGCAGCTATCTCGGCTAGTGCTCAGCAGACAATGAACAATGCTGGCAGATACAATAGACTGAAACAACGCAAGCAGAAACAGCAGAAGGATTTCGGTCGTGTGAACTTGGGTACACACAAGACTCCTTATGGTGGTGATGCAAACAATGTGGTGAAGGATGATTTCGCTTACAATTCTGAGACTGGTAAGACTGGCGCATACGTTACCTCTGATATTGAGACTGCTTATACTCAGAATGATGCTGAGAAGAAACAGAATCTATTGGATAAGTATGGAGAAGAATGGAACAATGCTGTTGATATGGGTATTGTTCCTTCTGAGTTGGATAAGGCTGACCCTGATTTGTCCGACACAGATGTTGCTATGCGACAAATGGAGAGAAGACAAGAGTGGCTTAATGAGAATCAGGACAGACGTTCTAATGAATTGAATGAGTCTATGCACTTGCAGGGTTCTCCTTTTGTTGCATCTGGTGGAGCAGTTGCTCCTTCTTTGTTTAATACAGCAATAAGCAATGAGGCAAACCGCTTGTCTGATGTAGAGTATGGTGCTTATAATACCGCCAAGGCTTATAATCAGATGTTGCGTACCACTCTGCTTCAGGAGTTGAAGGAACAAAAGCAGAGAAATGAAAATGCTGGTTGGTGGAAAGATAAGTGGAATGACGTTTCCAATTATTTTGGTGCGATGTTTAATACCATGCTTGACCCAAAGTTATATTCTCAGGGTATTATGGATGCAGCTATATCAAACAATTTGCTCCAAGTAAAGAAGGGCATGGAAGATGGAACAATAAAGAAAGGTTCCAATGCAGGAAATGCAGTACAAGCTATGCTTGGTGCTATTCAGCAGCAACAAGGAGAAGCTGCTAAACAGCAGCAGTATGGCACAAAGGCTTATCTGTATGGTGATATGAGCGGTCGCTCTTTAAAGTTTATGGCAGACTTTGGATTAAGCGGCTGGAGAAATGTTATTACTACTGGTTTTACTAAGGCTGGAGAAAAGGTTGGAGAGAAAATGGCTCTCGGTGCTCTTGGTAAATGGTTTACTAAGAATACTGGTCGTGTCCTCGGTGATATGGCTGGTAGTGCAGCATTGGCAGCAACCAACCAACTTGGTTCAACATATAATAATGTGATAGAGCGTTATGTTGGAATGAATAACGAGAATGGTGGTGTGACCAAAGACAAGAATGGCGATTTGAAGTTCAATGAAGGTGTCAGTCTTGGTAAGGCTATCAAGGATGGCTTTGGCTCAGCTACAATAGAGAACTTCTCGGAAATGTTCGGTGAATATCTACCTGGAGCATCTAAGTTATTGTCAAAGTTAGGGCTTTCTAAAGTATCTTCTTTCTTTGAAAAGATAGGCAATAATGCTTACTATAAATGGTTGAGCAACGCAACAAATAAATCTGGAATCCAAGGTGTGATGGCTGAGATTTCAGAAGAGGAGTTTGGTACTGCCCTTCATGCAGCATGGGGTGATGGAGACGGAAGTTGGAGTGACTTCAATGTTTTCACGAATCCTGATGCTAGAGAAAAGCAGATTGATACTTGCCTTGGAATGTTCTATTCTGTTGGTTTTATGCAGGCTCCTCGAACTGCTGTAGGTGCTATAAATGCTGTTCAATATTTCAACATCAAACACCAAGTTGCCAAAGCAGATAAGTTCGGTCAGGTGATGTTTAATGACAAGTGGGATGAAATCAAAAGTAAGATTGATGTAACAACAAATGCAGACTTGACTAAAACGGTCTTGGATGCTACTCGCTCAGACTCCATGACTGCTAAGCAGAAAGGTGCAGTTATCAATTATGCTATGTTCCTTAGCAAACTTCGTGGATTCAATCAGGCAGCAGATGCTAAGACTAAAGATAAGGTTGAAGAAGGTGATACCGCTCCGACATTATCCAACGACCTTGATGATGCTTACACAGAAGGTCACAATGCTGATGATACAGATAAGCACAATATCCAGTTGGAGCAGAACGACAAGGCGAATGAACTTGCAGCCATGTTGCATATTACTCCAGAGCAGCTACATGATATGGCAGATGAAGACTTGGAAACTATGACTGGTCAGAATGATAAACTTGACCAAGCTATCTACGATTACCAAGTATCTACTGCCAAGTATCAGGGTGTGATGGATGGAGCACAGGATGAAGTTGATATGGCAGCACATCAGGCGGCTATGGAAACTGATAATATGACTGACCTGAGTCGTGGAACCGTCCGTAAGGCAACCATCAAAGCAGCTGGCGGATTGGAAGACTACGAGGTGTACATTATTAGTGGTAATATCGCTACTCATAATGATGGCTCTATTGACGTTGGTAATAGTGATGATATGATTATCTACTACGACCCGACAACTGGCAGAAAGGAACACGCTGATGCCATGATGTTTGCTGACCTCATCGAAGAACTCCCTGCTGCTGATGTGAAGGCTCAGGCTATTATTGATGCAAAAGAAAATGCTATCAAGAAGGTTGCTGGTATCATTGATGGAACCGTTGAGGTTGGCTCCCAGTTCTCTGTTACTGATGCAGACGGAACAGAGCATACCTATGAGGTGCTGGCTGATAATGGTGATGGTACTGCCATGATAACTATTGATGGTAACGTGCCTACAGAACTTGTAAAGGGTGAGAATGTACAGATACCATATTCGTTTGCAGACTTGCAGCAGATGAAGGATGCTGAGGATTTGAAGAGACTGGAAGCTGTAAAGGATGAGCGTGAGCAGATGGAGAAAGAACGTGCAGAGCAGCAGACTCAGGAGACTCAACAGACGGAAGAGTCCCAACCATCATTTGACTTCACTCAGATTCTTAATGATAATGGAAACGTGGTGCTCGCTGATGTGCTCGGAAAGGATGGAAATACCAAATATCCAAACTCTCAGTTATTCCTTATCCGTGATTCAGGTGCCAAAGCTAAGGTGATGGAGTTGACAAGTGATGGTTCTCTTATTCCTCATGCTGTCAATAAGAAAGACGTGAGAACTGCTACTACTATAACACTCGATGAGTATAAGCAAGCTTTTGCTGGCTCCTCAATGATAGAGGATAATAGTGGTACAATAGAGGCTGATAGAGGTGGAATAGAGGTTGATGATAACACTCAGCCTTTATCGGAAGCTGATGCTGACAATATAATCGCTCAGATGGAATCAAGTGCAGAGGTTGTTCCTGAATTGGAACTTACACCAGACAACTGGGCAGCAGAGTTTGGTGAAGATGGAATCGTATCTACTCCTATCGGTGATGTGAAGATGGGAGAGAATCAGGTGGCTAAGTTGTTTGAGAAAGGTCGTTCCAAGGAGTTTGGTATGATTAAGCCAACGCTTACGAATCCTGATGTGATAATCGAAGTTCCTTCTCATTCTGCTGATGGCAATGAGGAGCGTTCTTCATCTTATCTGTTTATCAAGACTTTCTTGGGTAAGAATGGCGAAAAGGTGTACTATTTCAAGTCTGTAACCATCAAGAAAGATGGTCTTGAAATCAGCATTAGCAGTCACTATGACAGAGCAAAGAGAGTAAAGGAGGCATTAATGAAAGGGAAGTTGCTATATCGTAAGAACGATGGCGCACAGACCGAGCAGAACCAGCCTTCTGCTTCTGTGACAACTTCCCAAGAGGATGCTGCTGGCTCTTCTGAAAGCAAAGATACAAACATTTCTGCAAACGGCAATGAAAATAATGAAAGTTTAACATTTGAGGATGGAACTCCTATCCCAGTTGATGTGAATGGAGAGGTTGACCTTGGTCAGACTGATGCTGCTCATGCTGCTGAGTGGTATGATACAAACCTCGGTGAGGATGCAGATGGTTGGCTGGATGGAGAAATCAATAAAGCTAAGAAAGTATTGGAGCAAGCAAAGAATAAGAAGTTGACTGGCACTAAGCCTTCCGAGTTGGTTGCAAGCAAGAAGGAGAAGGAAGCTGCTGTTGCTGATGCCCAAGCACATTATGACTCAGCAATCTCTATCCGTGATTCATTGAAGGAAAGAAGAATTGCCAAGGAAGAGAATACTTCTGAGGGCAGAAAGATTCTCATTGAGAAGGCAAGAAGAAAGTTTGCTCGCTTGAAGAATGCGGTGAAGAATGATGCTGAGGCTGTTGCTCAACTTTATAATGAGACTGTTGGCTCCCTGCTGCATCGTCTGTATGATGGCACTGGCATTGATGTTACTGATACTATACCGCTTACTGCTGAGGAGTATGTGGCTAGCAACCTTGGTGCTCACTCTCTCAACTATGAGGGAACAGAGACAAGTAAGGGTGTTAAGCAGGAGACTGGATTGAGCAGAGAAGACTTTGCCAAGACCCAGTTGCTCGCTGCTGATGGCAAGGGAACTACCATTGATGCGCTCGTTCATAGTCTGTGGGAGAATCGTCCATCTAACCTTGATTCACTCGACACTCAGGATATTCGCAATGCCATGCTCAGCGTAATCACTAGCGGTTTCAAAGCATCGGAAGCTAGAAATTACATTGAGAATCTCCGTATCGCTCAGGCTGAGAACTTCCTTGAAGAGCAGAAGAAGGTTGCTGACAATGCTGCATTCGCTGAGGAGAATAAGGCAGAAGCAGAACAACAGACTGAAACGGCTCCTGAATTTGAGGAGAAGACTGGGGAAGAGAACTCTGATGAGATTAATGATGAGGAGAATGAGAAGATAAATGAGCAGACAAATGAGAATATAAATGCTCCTGAGCAGAATAAGTTCCCTGACAATCTAAGAGAGGGTAGCAAGGCTATTGAAGTTCCTGAGGATGCAACGGATGAGAAGCCTTTGGGTGAACAGCGTACAAAATCACCTTTCTTAGTTAGAGAAAATGGCAAGCAGCAAACAGAAACCGAGAGTGATGCTGATGTTGAGAAGAATAAGGTGGATGATATGAAGGTCGTTGATAATATCGTGGGCGAGAAGACTCGCAAGACCTTAGAAAAGATAGCAAAGATAATGGGTGCTAATATTCAATGGCTGTACTCTAACAAGCAATTCAATGGAAAGTTTGATGAAAAGACTAATACTATATATCTTACATTGGATTCTTCCATTACAGAAGGTGTTCAGTTCATCTTCGGTCACGAAATGACTCACGAAATGAGAACAAAGAATCCTGCTGCTTATGATGAGTTGAAAACCCTTGTAAAGAATATGATGGGAGAGGATGCTTTCAATAGTGAGACAGATAAGATGCAAAAACGATACAAGAAAGGTGGTGCAAGGTATTGGAATGACAGAAATGCCATTGAAGAAGAGGTTGTCGCTGACCAGTTGGGTATTTGGATAAGAGACGCAAACTATGCTCATACTCTCTTGCTCAAAATGTCTCATCCTTTGCTTGCAAGATTGCATGAGATTGTCAATAGCTTCCTGATGGCTCTTCATGGAACGGAGTTTTCTGATGATATGCGTCTGATTCTCCGCTCCATTGAACAAGCATACGTGAAGACTGCCAATGGTCAGGTGACGAACTCTGAGACTGGCGAAGATGTTTCATTCTCTCTCCGTCAAAAGCCTGAACCTAAGAAGAAGGGTATCGGCTATAAGGTGTTCGTATTGAAGGATGGCAAACTCTATCCACCAATGGTAGCGAACCCTAATGGTGTTGCTACTCCAGTTGGTGTATGGCTCGATGCTGATGCGGCTCCTATTGCAGGAGAAAGCAAGACTGGCAGACCTCAGGTTAAGCAGGGCGGCAAGGGAACACAAGGCGGTAGCGGTAAGCTAGCCTATAGACCAGGCTGGCATCTTGGTGTAGTGCCTTACGCTATCCAGTTTAACCGCAAGGATGCTGAGGGCAACAAGACTCTCTTCCCTAAGAACTTCGTCTTCGCTGAGGTGGAATATGCTGCTGATGTAGATTATCAGGAGGAAGCTCGCCAAGAGGGTATCAATCCATCGGGCAAGTATCAGCATTCACTCGCTGGCTTGAAACATCTGCCTACTGATGGCTATTATATGTATCGTACCAACCCGAACCCTGAGACTGACCCTTGGGTGATTACTGGTGCGATGAAGGTGAACCGTATCTTGACTAGAGCAGAGCAAGCGGAACTTGTGAAGAACGCTGGTCGTGAACCTCAGCAGATTCAGGAGGGTGATATTGTTACTGATGATGTTGTGAACAGCATCAATCAGGAGATAGCTAATGCTCCTAAGTTCTCAATCAAGACCTATCATGGCTCCCAAGCATCGTTTGACAAGTTCGACCACGCCTTCATGGGTAGTGGTGAGGGTGCTCAGGCTTATGGCTGGGGAACTTATGTGAGCGAGGTGGAAGGTATCGCCAAGGCTTATGCTAAGGCGAATGCAAAAAAGAATGCGCCTTCAGGACTGATGTATGATACTGTCGCACAGGATTTGGTAGATACCAAGTCTGGTCTTGATTTATTGGAGGATGAGTTGAAAGATGCAAAATCCTATGTAGATTTGTACCAATCAAGACTTGATGAGGCTAAGGAAGAACTTTCAAAGGCAAAGGAAAGTGGCACTGGTCTTGGTGTTGACATGTATGAATCTGATATTGAGTATTATAGTAAGCAAGTTGAAAGATATAAGCAGAGTATAAAAACTAAGGAAAGTGACATTAAAGATGTAAAAAATAAGGTTGACGCTTTGCAGAAGAAGTTGGATTCCATGGAGAAACCACGCAACCTTTATTCTGTTGACATTCCTGATGATACAGGTCGCAACTATATCGGTTGGGATGAGCCTTTAGGTGCTGCCAAGATTATGCGTCTGCCAAAGGTATTCAAGGCTGATGGCTGGGAGTACAAGAAGGTTGGTATGTATGATACTTACAAGATTGATGGTAACGAACATGAGGTTTGGCTTGAACCATCTTTGACTACTGGCAAGGAACTTTATAGAGATTTGACGAATGCCCTAGGTAGCGACAAGGCTGCAAGCGAATTTCTCTCCAAGGCTGGCTTTGTTGGTGTGAAGGTTATCGCCCAACGCAATACTGGCGGCAACAAGGAAGGAAAGATGAACTATGTTATCTTTGACGAGAACAATGCCCAGATTACCAGTCATACCAAGTTCTCGTTGAAGGATATTAAGCCAGTTGGAAAGAATCAGTTCGGTGATGTCTATGACCAATTCAAGGGCAAACCAAAAGAGGCATTCGATTTCTTGCTAGAGAACAAGGATGGCTATCTGAAAGGTGTGTTCCATCGTGATGAGATTGGTGATATTGATTTGGCTTACGGTTCTGCTCCAAATCCTTACAAAGGTAAAGGTTTGGCTCATATCATAAGAAAGCATGTGGAAACATTGCATGATTTTCCTTCTATAGATGATGCTATAAATACTATAACAGATGTTATTAGTAATGGTGTTGTCAAAGATGGCTCTATTCCTAATACATACGACATAGAAAATGGAGATTATCGTGTTGTGGTGGCTGCTGATAAGAACGGAAATTGGGTTTTAACTGCATTTGATTATGTAAATCCAACTAAGAAAAAGAAGAAAGGCACTGCTACCGCTTTACCCCCTAGTCAGTCTTCCGATGGAGCAGGTGCTGTCGCTCCAAACCTTTCTGCTGCAAAGATAGACAATTCTTCTGAAACTACCAAGAAAAATGGCGAAAAGTTTTCATTGAAGGATGAAAAAATCAAGAGTATTGCAGAAAAGCTTGGGGTAAATGAGGATGATGTTGCTATGTATGCGAATGCTGTAGAGAAAGGTTCTACTGCTGAGGCGGCACGTGCCAGAGCAAACATCAAACGATATTTGTTGCAGGTAAACGAAGGTAACGTTTTCTCATTTAAGGATATAATTAAGTACACCAAACCAGTAAATGAAGCCTTGAAAGAGAACTTTGGAGACCTTGATGCAATGATTGAGGAACGAAGAAAGCAGGTTGAAGCTGAGCGCAATGCTATGGAAGCTGCAAGAAAAAGAGCGCAGGAAGAGGAAGAGAAGAGACAGAAACATCTGGAAGAACTTTCTCTGATTCCAACTGATGAACTTGATAAGCGTTACATGGATGCTATTGCTAATAAAGATGAATCAACAGCAAGGGAAATGCTTGATGAATCAGCTAGACGCAAGGGCTATGATGATGCAGATAGCGATTACCAAGGTCAGGGAGCGTGGGCTGCTCCTTCAAATCCTCAATATGAGTCTGATAAGGAAAGAAGAGCAGATATAGATAACGCTCCTGATGTAAACTTGGAGGATATTGCCTTAGGTTATAGCTTGCAGCCTGATGATTACTTCTCTCACCCTGAGCGTTATTCTCAGAACACTCCTCATGGATTGGAATCAGTGAAGGCTATTAATACGGCTATTGATGCCATTAAGAATGGCGAGAAAGATGTTAAGGTTAAGGTTTATCGTGCCGTTCCTACTTCTGTAAAGGAAGGCAAGTTGCGTAATGGTGACTGGGTTACTCCTTCAAAGAAGTATGCTGAAATGCACGGTGACCATAGATTGGAAGGAAAATATCGTATCATTGAAGACGAAGTTCCTGTAAATCAATTATGGTGGGATGGCAATGATGCTAATGAGTTCGGCTTTGATGATGGCAAGGAATACAGATATAAGAATGCCAAGAATAATCGAAAGTTGAATGACCTCATTACTTATGATAATAAGGGTAATGTGATACCACCTTCAAAGCGTTTCAATTCTCGCAAGAATGACATCCGTTTCTCTCTCGCTGGTGAGCGTGGTGCGGCTGCTGCTGACAAGGCAGAGGAGCGAACTGCTCGTATGGATAATCTCTCCGTGGCTCGTAAGATGGAAGAGGAGAAGAAGGATGCCAAGGCTATCAAAATGGCTACTGGCTGGGAGCGTGGTGCTGATGGCAAGTGGAGATACGAAATGCCTGATGCCAAGATAAAGGATACGATGGACGTAGGCGGTGGGCACATCGTTAAGCGTTACGAGGATGATATGCTATGGAATGGCGGCAAACTTTCTAAGGTGATTGATGCACCTGAATTATTTAAGGCTTATCCTCAGTTGAAAGATGTGCTTATTGATACTGATGCCATTATGAACGATATGCCTTCAAATGGTGAATATAATTCAAAAACCAACACCATAACCATACATGCTGATGAGTTGAAATATATGAATGGCATATTGAATCACGAGATTCAGCACGCTATTCAGGATATTGAAGGCTTTGCCAAGGGCGGTAGTCCTATATTGGTTAGAGGTGAGGTTAAGAAGAGGTTTGATGAGGTCACCAAACAGATTAAGCAGTTACGAGCAGAAGGTAAGGAAGATGAAGCAAAGACTCTGATTGAGAAGAACAGAGGTCTTTATAATGCTTATCAGAAGAATGATGATTTCAATAGCTACAAGTCACTTGCTGGCGAGGTTGAAGCTCGCAACGTATCTGCCCGATTGAACATGACTCCTGAGGAGAGAAGAACGACTCTCGCAGAATCTACTGAGGACGTGGCTCGCAAAGACCAGATTTTCTTGGGTGTGGGCGATGTGTCCTTCTCTCTCCGTGATATGGCAGACGGAAAGGAGAGTGGGGTGGCTGATATGGCTGAGGACTTGAAGAGTCTGAACACTCCTGATGAGGTGGATGATGCTATCAAGACAGCCATTGATGATATGCCTAGCGGCTGGAAGATGGCTAACAAGAAGATGATTCATATTGCTCAGGCTCTTGGCGAGAACCGCAAGGCTGAGATTGCTGGCGAGGAACCTAAGTTCTCCCTGAAGGATGGAACACTCATTAAGGCTGGAACATACTTTAGTGGTGGCGGTCTTGTTGAGGAAGGCTTGAAGGGCATCATCGACCCAGTTTTGGCAGTTGAGTATGATGAGAAAATAAGCGGTGTTTATCGCAACAACTTCGGGCAGCACATCGTTACTGCTGATGTTCGTGATGTTGACCCAAGAGAGTTGGTGAAGCAGATAGATGGCGAGGTGGAGTACTTCCATGCAAGCCCAGTCTGCAAGAACTACTCTCAGGCGAAGAGTAACCATGCTGAGGTGGAACTTGACAAGGAAACTGCTGCAAGTACTGCCGAGTTTATCAATGCGGTGAAGCCAAAGGTGGTGACTATTGAGAATGTGAAGGGCTATAAGGATTCAGATGCGATGAAGACTATTACCGATGCGCTGGATGCTAATGGCTATACTTGGGATGCAGATGTGTATAACGCTGCTGACTATGGCGGCTACACCAATCGAGAGAGATTGATTGTCCGTGCGGTTCGTGATGGCAAACTTCCTGCCAAGCCAAAGAAGATGGCGCACAAGAACGGATGGTATGAAGCTGTGGCTGATATTATCCCGACCCTGACCGAGAAGAAGAATGGTGTGGCTCCTTGGATGGATATTCGCTTGAAGGCTGATGGCATTGACTGGAGAAACATTGACAAGCCATTATATGTTATGGGTAGTGCCTATGCTGACGGAAAGGTTCCTCATGCCTTCGCTGATGAACTGCTGCCAACACTCAGAACAAAGAGCGGTGATGTGATTGTGATGCCTGACGGCAAGGTATATCGTGCCATGGGCAGAGTGCTCGCAAGAGTATCAGGAGTGAGCGATGATTACAAGATGCCATTCTCCGAGAATCTGAGCCATACCATCATCGGCAACGGAATCCCTACCCAGTTGACCGAGCATGTTATTGCTCCTCTGCTTACTGGCTCTGACCCTAAGTTTAGCATCCGTACCTACCATGGTACTGGTGCTAGCTTTGATAAGTTCGATTTGTCTCATGCCTTGGAAGGCGAGGGAAGTGAGAGCTTCGGTCATGGTGTGTATGTTACCAATTCTAGAAAGATTGGCGAAGACTACGCAAGCCGTGCAAAGAGTAGAAAAGCGAATAATTCTATTTTTAATCCTAATATGGGTTCTTTGATTGCAGATAATTGGTATAAGTACTTTGTAAAGACTGCAAATAGCGAGTCTCTTGAAGATGCTAAGGAACTTATTTTGAAAGACCTTGACATAGATATTAAAATTGATGAAAACAAATTGAATCAAAGTGGCATTTCAGAAGAAAAACGTGCTTATATTGAGGCAAACTTGAAGGAAGAAAGACGTATTCGTGAAATCATTGCCAATACAAAGAAGGAAGATTTGCCAAATATTGCTAGTGCCAACCTATATTATGTGGATATTCCTGACGATAACGGTAGCAACTATCTGGATTGGGAAGGAACGATTCCTGATTCCTTGGATAAGCAAAAGGTGGCAGAAGATGCCTATAAGGTAGTATCAGATAATCAGGGTTTCAATGATTTCAAGGCTACTCCTCTTAATGATTTCATTGCTCATACATTGAAGACTTATGTTAACACAACAGATGTGGCTGGAAGAGTTGAGAAACTGAAATCAGATATTAAGGACGTGATTGAGAATTATGTGGCAGATGATGATGTACTTGCTCTAAACGAGTATTTGAAGGATGCTACTCCTGATGATGTTCTCGCTACCATTTGGTACAATGACCTAGTTAGAGATATTAAGGATGCTGACCTTGGCGATGAACTTTACAGAAAGTTGAGTACCTATGTAGGCGATAATGCCGCTAGTCAGATACTTTCGGATAATGGTCTTGTTGGTATTAAATACCCTGCTGGAATGATTCATGGAGGTGCTGAGAAAGGCGATTACAACTATGTGATATTCGATGAGAACAATGCCAATATCGTGGGGAATACCCGATTCTCCTTGCGCTACGACCAGTTTGAGCATGACCTGAACCAGTGGAAGAAGGATAATAATCTGCCAAAGGATGCCCAGCGACCAACCATCCCACAACGCAACGCTGGCGAGAGTGCCGTTGACTTCCTGAGGAGAGTGGACGAGTACCGCAAGCAGATGGCTCTGTGGAAGACAGCTCCAACCTACGAGCAGCATCTTCTGAGTGATGATACTGCCCTTGGAGAGTTCAACCGAGAGTTGCAGCGTGGCTCTGTGCTCAAACGTATTGCCTTCCAAGATAGTATGCTGGCTATCCGCAAGGCTCAGGAGGCTATTATGAAGGAAGTGGGTGTTGACCGACTGAACATGGCTGAGGATGCCTATACTGCCGAGAACCGCAGTCATGGCAAGGGAAAGAACGAGTTTGAGGAATACAACAACGAGTTCTTGCAGCCACTCAGAAAGGCTTATCACCAGATGAAGAAGATACTGGGTGACAGCTATGATAATGTACGTATCTACATGATGGCTAAGCATGGTTTGGAGCGTGATGCCCAGATGGCTTTCAAGAAGTCACTGGATGCTGACTTTGAGGACGTGGCTCAGAGAAGTGCGGCATACAGGGCTTACAAGGGCGATATGAACCGTATTACCAATGATAGCGATTTGGAGTTTGGAAGAGTGGATTTCACTACTTGGAGACAGAGAGATAATGCTCTCAGAACGAAATATTCTCCTTCCTATATGGACTATCGTTATGATGAGAATGGTATCGCCTACGATTACTCAGGCTTGTCGGCTCTCTTCGGTGGCTCTGACTTTGAGGAAGCTGCCCATAAACTGGTAAGGGATATTGAGAGTAGTCACGTAGCTGAGGTGCAAGACCTCTGGAATGCTACGAATGCGGCTACAAAGAAGATTCTCCGTGATGGCTATAAGGCTGGCATGATGAGCAAAGATACTTATCTGTATGTGCGTGATATGTATAGCCATTATATTCCTCTCCGTGGCTGGGATGGCACTACTGCCGACCAAGTATGGGACTATGTTGGTGGCGGCGAGGGTGCGTTCAATCAGACCTTGAAGACGGCACACGGACGAACCTCTATCGCTGACGACCCTATCGCCTATATCGAGAATATGGCAGAGAGTGGAATCCTGCTGAACAACAAGAACTGGGTGAAGCAACACCTGATGCTCTTGGCTCAGAATCATCCAACTTCTTTGCTGACCCTTAGTAAGGCTTGGTATGTGAAGAGTACGGATGCCAACGGCAACGAAGAGTGGATTCCTGCAACACCTCAGATTACTTCTCAGATGAATAGCAATCAGGTGAAGGCTGCCATTGATGCTTTCGAGCAGAAGATGGAGAATATGGCTCAGACTGGCGATGCTACTCAGAAGAGAGACGGATTGAACATAGCCTATCCTCAGACTCATAGCGAGGAGAGAGAACATGAGGTGCGAGTGATGAAGGATGGCGAGGAATATGTTATCTATGTGAATGGAGACCCGCAGTTGGCTCAGGCGATGAACAATACCAGAGCACACCGAGTAAGAGAGATTCAGAGCGGCAAACTTGATAGGGCTGCTGCTTGGTTGGGCAGAAAGATGGCTGCTGCCTACACTAGTCTTTCACCTCTCTTCATCCCTTCCAACTACTTCCGAGACCTGACCATGACGCTGGCATCTACCGCTATTCGTGAGGATGCAAAGTACAACTATCTGCTTAGAAAAAATCTTGCTACCTCTTGGAATCTCGGATTCATGCTGAGAGACTATCAGAACGGAAAGTTGAGAGACAAGGTAAGCAACGGAAACGCTACACCAAAGGAACAGATGTTCTATGACTTCATGATGAATGGTGGTGAGACTGGCTTTGTTTCTTCGCTTGATGTGGAAGACTTGAAGAAGAAATTCAAGAATGACTTGAAGGATTTGGATAGATGGAAGGCGAACCCAGTAAAGATAGGGCATACCATCATGGATGGCATTGAGTTCCTGAACAGAGCGATTGAGGATAGTAACCGATTTGCAGTCTACATGACCTCTATTCAGTATGGACGTTCCATTGATGAGGCTGTGAATGATGCCAAGGACGTTACCCTGAACTTCAACCGCAAGGGAACTGGCGAATATGGCTGGCAGATGGTTAGAAATCTCTATCTCTTCATCAACCCAGCAGTACAGAGTTTGCAGACCTTGGGTGCGCTTGCCAAGCATCATCCTTTCAAGTTTACGGCTGTTACTGCATCATGGTTGGCGAGTGGTGTGCTGGTTCCTGTCGTTAACGCTGCCCTGATGAGTCTGTTGGGCGGTGATGATGATAAGGATAAGTACTGGCAGTTCACCAAGTGGGATAGACGAAACAACCTGATTATGTGGGTTCCGTTTACTCATGAGTATGTGAAGATTCCGCTTGCTCAGGAGTTCCGTGCCTTCTATGGAATAGGCGATATGATTGCATCCAAGATGATGGGTGGCGAGTTGACAGAAGAGAGTTGGAGCCAGTATGGTGAAGACTTGCTCGGTCAGGTAGTGGATATGCTTCCGCTCGACCCGACTGGCTATGATGGCAATATAGCGGTCAGTCTGATGCCGAATGCCATTCGCCCAGTCTTTGAGTTGGCTTTCAATGTTGACTTCACTGGCAAACCATTATTTAAGGACACAGAGTATAATAAGTATGACCCGAACTTTACCAAGGCATACGTTGGCACTCCTGATTGGTTGGTACGTGCATCAAGGATGGTTAACTCAATCGGAAACGACTATCCTGATGTGCAGCAGAACAGCATAGATGCTTTCGGTGACCCAAGATACAATCTGAATAACCCTGCTGTGGTTGACCATGTATTGTCTTCTTATCTCGGTGGTGCTTACACCATGGGCAGTCAGGTGCTCGGTTTGCTTACCAAGTCGCTCAATGACCGGAAGGAAATCAAGATGGCAGACATTCCAGTTCTTAGCAAGTTCGTCAGCAATCCTGATGATAGACCAGTAAGCAAAAAGCAGGGTGATGAGTTCTGGGATAAGAAGGAATACTACGACCGAGCAGCCAACACGATTAGTAAGTTGAAGAAACAAGCTAAGATTGATGGCGATTACTCTCTGCTTGAACGTTTCTATGGCTCAGAGGAGTACAAGAAGTACAAGTTGTACGAAAAGGATGTAAACGAGTACAAGGAAGCTAGAAAGAAGGAGCGTGCAGAAGAGAGTGGGGATGAGTACAGACCACATCAACTTAATGCTGAGGACATCTATAAGAATCATGCAACCCCTATGGATGAGTTTGAGGATATGAAGTTGAAACAACTCTTTGAAAAATTAAACTCATTCAAGACTAGATATGATGCGATTGTAGATAATGCCCCAAATGAGAGCGATGCCTACTACAATACCAACAAGGCTGCCATTGATGCCATTGACGAGATTTCCCTTGATAAGCAGGAGATTTCCGAGTTGAAGAAAGGTTTCTTGGATGATGGCAAGGATGCCTACAACGCTGAGGACATGAAACAGATTCGTGAACTGAGAAAGAAGATTCTTGCCGTGCTGGAAAAGGCTAACAAGGTAGTTGTGGCTAACCAGAAGGCGAAGGCTGGGAAATAATACATATATGACTATCCCCTGAAAGTGCTAGGCTTTCGGGGGATAATTGCTTTCAATCTGAAACTTTTTACCTCTAATTCTTGTGTAAATCTGCTAATCTGTAAGTATTTATAAAGTTTAACTATTAAAAATATCTTAAATTATTATGTTTCCATTATTTCTTTTTATATTTGCAGCATCTAAGAATATCTGAATCTCAGGTGATTACATCAGCAAAAGATTATCCAATCATTATAAACTTAAAAATGAAGGCTTATGAAAAAATATGAAGACGAAGACCTACGAGTCAAGAAGTTAATTGGAGAAATTACAAAACTTCTCCCCGAACGCAGCAAGATTAAGACTGATTTACTCTATTTCAAGTATGCGCCTATATTGGTCATGCTTTTCAGATGGTATGGTGTATCTCAGTTCTATGACAACAAAATGGAGATTACACTATGGTACGAAGAAAATGAGGAACCTGTCTGGTTCTTTTATTTCATCACTTATATCCTCTACCCGATTTCTCTTTGGAAGGGTCAGGTGTTGCACAGATTGTGTGTAGAGTGGCGCATCCCGATACTCTATATCGCAGGAGTCAATGTGATACACATCATGTTCGGCTCTATCGTTATCACAAATCAGATGTACTATTGTGATATGTTTCTGATTACACTCATTTTAATTATATATGCTTATGTCGCAATTAGTAAATTACAGCATCATCGAAGCTGGACTTCGTGCTCTTGCAGATAAGGCGCATGAATCAGCAGTTGCCCAAGCGGAAGGCAAACCTATCCCTTGCGGTTTATCAGAGAATGATATGGAACTGGTGGCACTCCTTACTGCCATGATGAATGATACACAAGCCAACAAGGGCTGGTGTGCCAACGAAATGGGAAAGTCTATCTCATCCTTCGAGAAGTATGTTCACGATGGCAAGATACCCGAAGGCATCCACGACCAGTTCGGGCATGAAAAGAAGTGGAACAAGTCGCTCATCCGATACTTTGCCAACAAGAAGGCTTTCTTCCGCAAGCTATCACGAAAGTACGGCATCCACCTTTAGCAATCGCTACACATTATATATATAGGAGAGACCAAATCGCCCCTCCTGTATATTTACGACCTTTTCCGTAATCATAAATCTTTACTAATCAAGTACTTATATAATCTTTTACGAGTTTATCTATCTCTATCCATATTATTCGTATCTTTGTGCTCGTAACGTTACAAAGTGAGAATCATAATTTAGTGTTTAACAAAAAAAGATTTCAGGATAATATGGAAAGTAAAACGTATGTATTCGGAAACGAAGGCTCAACATCTAACAATGGGATGCTCGGTCTTCTTGCGCCTCTGCTCCAGAAGCAGGGTGTTGACCCAAATGTCCTTCTTGCCATGAAGGGAAACAATGGTTTCGGTGGCGAAGGTGGCTTGTTTATCTGGGTAATCTTCCTTTTCTTCCTCATGGGCTGGGGAGGTAACGGCTGGGGAGGTTTCGGCAATAATGGTCGTGGTGGTCTCGCCAACGAGATTAACAATGACTATGGTCGTGGTCTCCTGATGGATGCCATCGGTGGCAACCGCAATGCTCTCAGTAATCTCGCCACTCAGTTGAACTGCACCGAAGGTCAGATTCAGAGTGCCATTTCTGCCTTGACCTCTCAGGTTCAGAGTGTAGGTAATCAGGTTGGTATGAGCGGTATGCAGACTATCAATGCTTTGCAGCAGGGTAATATGCAGATTGCTCAGCAGATTGCCAACTGCTGCTGCGAGAACCGCTTGGCTATCTGCCAGCAGACTGGAACCTTGCAGAATGCCATCAACAATGTAGCTAATGGTCAGGAGCGTGGTTTCGCCAATGTAGCTTACGAGACTCAGAGACAGACTTGTGACTTGCACAACGCTATCAAGGATAGTACTCAGACCATCGTTGACGGACAAAAGCAAGCTGAAATGAGAGAGTTACAGAACAAGATTGATGCACTTCGTGAAGAGAACAGCACCTTCAAGTCTTCTGCTATGACCTCTCAGATTGTTGGTCAGGCTGTGGCTCCTATCAATCAGGTATTGGCTGGCTTGCAGAACGAGGTGGCTGGTATCAAGTGTAAGTTGCCTGAGACCGTGACTACTCCTTATAGCCCATTTACTGCGGTTCCTAACTGCGTGGCTTATCAGGCTGGCTTGTATGGTTTGAACGCTGCAAACAATGCAGGATTCTGGGGTTAATAAGGAAAGGAGGCTGCTATGTTTTGGTTAAGACCATTTACATGGGTGAATCGTAATGGTTCGGCAGCTATCGCTTCTACGGGCGTGGTTGTGAACACTAACAATGTTGTTTTCTCGTTCAAAAACCACGCCTTCCTGAATGCCAGCTACAGAGGAACGATTTTCGTGAACCTGATGCAGGCTATTCCGACTGGAACGACTGGAACGCTGCCTATCCTTTTCGAGACCAACGGAAGTTCTCAGGCTGTGACCAAGTACAATGGCGAACCATTGACGGTTGCAGACGTGCAGGGAACTGGTGTTTATCAGTTTTGGTTTGAGAGAGATACTAACACCCTACAGATGATGTCGGGTATTGTTTAACAAGAATAGATAATAGGAGATTACATTATGTTTCAAGGACTACGAACAAATTCTTTATTCTATGTGCTCGATAAGGGTGAAAACCCGAACTTGCGAATCGGTCAGGTGGTTTCAGTAAGCAATCCTCAGACGAAATACCCTACCTTTAATAACGGCTTTACTCCTCAGCCTATGGAGACCGTAGTGGACGTGAAGGTGAAGCTGGGTGATGAGGAAGTGGATTTCAAGCAACTGCCAGCAAACGGACAGATAGCCAACGACAAGAACCTTGTGGTTAGCGACAACAAGGATGCTATGAGTGCAGAGGTGGATGCCATGCTGAGACAATCCAAGGCGATACTGGAGAGCGTAGATTACAACAAGAGGGTAGTAGAATCTTGTGAAGGAATGCTACAGCAACTCAACCCCCAGATAGCCAAGGAGAAGGAACAGACAGAGAAAATCAATAAACTGGAAGGTAAGGTTTCAGGTATTGAGGGCAAGATTGACAAGATGATGGGATGGCTCCAGCAGACCATGAGCAAGTAATCTCCTACCTATCTATTCACTTTAATATCTTATGATTATGGTAATGATTGAGATTACAGAAGATAAGTTCGATGATTTGTATGACAACATCGAGTCTATGCTTGGTTTTGGCAGCAAGGTTATGTCTTGTCTGAAAAAGATGAAGCAGGAGCGTATTGGTGAGCGTATGCCTGATTATCGTGACGATTGGAGAAGAGAGCGTGAGGAACGTGAAGAGCGTGAGAACAGACGTAGATTCAACAACGTGAACGATGATTGGAACTACCCGAACCGCTATGGTGAAAGAGGTGGTGGCGGCTACAATGGTGGCGGTCGCTAGTGTTTAACTTGGGAGTTTTGGTAGTGACATTTATGTCGGAACCAGACTCCCTTTAATATTCAGCAATATGGGAAAATGCAGAATGCCATTGGATATGTATGACCTCAAACCTGAGGGAATGGTTTCTTATCTCAGATACAATGGCTATCATTTCAGTAAAAAAATGTGCGAATGGGCGGTTAAGCAGATGTATAAGTATGACCCTTCTACCAAGCGTGATGTAGGTATCTCGTTTTGGGATAAGGAGAAGGTGGATGCCTTGCTGCTTGGTCAGGGAATTGAGGTGAAGAATAAGATAGGCTACGACCATGTGTATGTGGCGAACATGGCTAGGGCAGACTTCTATAAGTCTTCCATCAAGGATGAGGAGCAGCTGGCCCAATTCATCAAGGACATGGTGGATGATGCCGACCAGAAGGACGGTTTTATCTTCAACCGATTCTATGCCGACTGCTGCCATAATGGTGTGCCTATCCCTTGGGAAGATGTGTTATGATGAGAAGAGTGATTGAACTCCCGAAGTACGATTGGAGCATAGTATGTTTCATAGGTTATCAGCCATCTGATGCCGATGAGATATGCCATGCTCTTTCTGATATTGGCTGCAACGGAAATCCGTTATCGGAAGCATATAAGCATCTGTCTTTATCGAGTGGAGATAGGGGACTTACCTATTCCAATCTGTCAGAAAGAAGGAGTGTGCTTGCCATTGGAAAATGTGAATCAGATGGCAGCATCATCAATACAATAGGTCATGAGCTTCTGCATGTTGTAGCGCATATCTGTGAGCAGAATGGAATAGATATGCTGAGCGAGGAACCATGCTATATGATGGGGAGTTTATGCGAGAAGTTCTTTGATGTTTCGAGTGTTAATAATGTTAATTAATAGAGACGAACCGAAATAATTAGTTATCTTTGCAGCAAATTAAACATTCAAACTTATGAAGAAGAAAATTATATCTTATATTATAGGCATACTTG